>JAEEGI010000292.1_pt1 | contig 243857 bp, 218 predicted proteins | sample 8958751 | NCBI WGS metagenome assembly JAEEGI01 (sample SAMN16246545, study PRJNA631951) | gut metagenome | biome: gut microbiome; feature: rumen; material: KS-attached | host: Bos | place: Iran: Karaj | collected 2018-10 | reverse complement strand
CACTTTCGTGGCATAACATCATTATGAGGAATAACGTGGTTTTAAATCAAAGCAAAAGTATGGCCGCTCGCTGCGCATCACGGCCGATTAGCTCCGCAAATGCGGCCGAAGTAGGACGCCATTTGCATCATGGAAGCGTCTTGTATGCGTACTCAAAATTAAATAGTAGTATTGATAATCATATTTTTCGATTTCCGGAAGACATCATTATAGCAATGATTGACAATCGGGTTATCATATATAATGCTTCTCTAAGACAAAGTTATTTGTGCCAAGAAAATGATGTGAGGGCAATCAATGCAATCATCCGAGGAGATGTTAGGCAAGCGGATGAAAAATATGTTTATCTTTTTGCAAAACAACTTGTCATGCGTGGCCTTATCCATAAATCCTGTATACTGAAAGAACTAGGTTAAAAAACATTACAAAATGAGAGGAACAATTAAAAGATAATGAGAATAAAAGTGCAGAACCTAAAAAAGGAATTCAAAAAAAAGAAGAGAATAGTGACGGCTGTTAATGATTTCTCATATGAGTTTTTTAATGGGAAAATGTATCTTTTGAAGGGGAGTTCAGGTACAGGGAAAACAACTTTGCTTAGTTTGCTTGGGTTGCTTGACACTCCAACAGACGGAGAAATCTATTATGATGATTTGTTGGTCAGCGAATTGAGCGAAGAGAAAAAAACGGAGATTCGCAGGAATTGTCTTGGTTATGTTTATCAAGAGTATAATCTTTTTGAGGCGCTTACGATAGAAGATAATATTAAACTCGCATATTTGGATTCGGATTTGCCTGATCTTGACGAAAGGATCGCAGAGGTTTTGGAGCGAGTAAATCTGACGACAAGAATTGGACATTATCCGTTTGAGATTTCTGGTGGCGAGAAGCAACGAGTCGCAATCGCAAGAGCCATTTTAAAAAAACCACAGATCTTGATTTGCGACGAACCAATTTCTAGTTTGGACGAGAAGAATGCCCAGGTTTTGATTGACTATTTGTGCGAGATAAGAGAAACTGAGAATTGTATTATCTTTGTCTCTTGTCACACACATCATTTTGACAAGTATGCAGATGAGATCATTGCGCTTGGCGAAAATAAGGAGAGTTTATGAAAAGAAAATTGTTTTATAAAGAGTTTATTGGTAATAAAGTTAAAGCAAGCATATTTTTGGTGATTGTTACGGTATTTCTTGTCGTGATTGGTTATCTATGGGTAGATATTATCTCTGAGATTAACGATCGTAATGTCGCTGATGTAACAATGCATGGAAAAAGAGACGAGAAGGGATATAGATATATTTTCTATGAGGATCTAGAGCCGATTAGAGAAATGCTTTATTCCATTGAAGGTTCAAATAAGATATCTGTAGTTGAAAGTATTACTCGCCTAATCATTTATGTAGAAGACATTAATTCATTAAATAGTATTACCTACTCTGTAAGGGGTTATGACGAGAATTGGATGCGTAGTCACATAGTCCTTAAGGAGGGAAGTTACCCTGTTGCCAACAATAAGGAAGTGCTTATTGGCAATTACTTTGCGCAGATGATAGATGTTAGTGTCGGTGATTATATTGGTAAGGACGAGTATACATTATCAAGCATGGAACATGTTAAGATTCCGATTTGTTTGGAACAGAACCTTAATAATTATGAGTTTGAAGAGTATAGAGTAACTGGAATTATTGATGAGAGAATGAGTGATTTCAACTATTCTGTGGTGCTTCCTTATATACAGAAGGACTCCGTGTTAGGCACAAATACCGTAGAACTCTATTTTAGTAATGATGACGATGTGAAGGTGTATCGACAGTTTATTGAGAAGATTAGAAATTCTAAAACTTCTATTGGTTTTGTGTCCGAGAACTACATGCTGAAATCAAACTTGCGATCGGAAATGATCTTAAATGCATTGTTTAGTATATCGTTTGCAACAATGATCATATATTTGTTGTTAATTTACCTGTGTAAGGGAATCGACAAAAAGCTTGGATTGTTAAAGAGCTTTGGAATTAAGAATCGAACAATAACAAGAGTATTTGCGGGGGGAATAAGCGGGATGGTTTTGATTTCGTTTGTTGCCAATATTGTGATTATCAAAGCAATTTGCTATATAAGAAATCTGCAACTCATGAAATTTGTTGGTCTCACTGTAGAGAAGTACACTTATGATTACAAAGTTTTTTTGATTCAGTTGGCAATATGTGTACTTATTGTTTTGCTTGTCTGGGTCGGGATTTTCACGCGCATTAAGTCCACTCCGCCAAACAAATGTATGCAAAAGCAGGTGTGAATATGAAAAAAATTGGGAAACAGATACTATGCGTTTTAATACTTTGCGTACCCTTTGTTGTTGCGTATGTTTTATTGTTTGGACCTTTAAGCAAGGGGACTTTCGAGTTGTTTTATGATAATCTTAGGGCGGAATCTTTTACAGATGAAAAGACGGAGGTATTCTTGATTGATAACCCGTCAATTGTTACTTTTTCGTATGATTGTGATGTTACTAATGGAACAATTCTTGCGATAATTAAGGGACCGCAGGGAGAGGAGATTTTTACTAACGCAAACAATATGAACTATACAAAAGAATGGGAGATAGAGCTCAATCCAGGCCAATACACATATTATTTAATTGGAGAAGCGGCTAAAGGGAAATATCTCTTTCGCGGGACAATAAAGGAAGTTTTGCGAGAGAATTAAGATTTGTTTTGTTAGTGATCAAAAGCAAAGGAATTCTCATGAAATTCATTCGCTCAAAAGTATTCAAAAACCCTGCCTTTGTAAAACTCGCCCTGGCCACTTTGATCTCCTCGTTTGGGGACAGTCTGTATGCGCTGGCGATCACGCTGTCCGTTTATAACATCACTGGTTCCATTACGGGCGTGGCGGGCATGTGGCTCATCCGCGCGGTCATCAGGATCCCGTGCCAGTTCTTGTCTGGCGTGATCGTTGACCGGTTCAACAAAAAGAAGGTCAGCATTTATGTTTATCTGATCAGCGCGGCGCTGATGCTGTCGATCGTGCTCACGAATGACACCTATCTGCTGTTGGCGTTTGTCGTGATCTTTATCCTGCAGGGCACCAGCGACATGGACAACATTGCCCAAATGGGGATCATGGCGGAAGTGATCCCGGAGGACGACCTGACGGACGCGGAGAATGCGTTCTCCGTGATCGGTACGTGCATCATGCTCATTGGCCCTGGAGTGGGCGGCATTTTGTACAAGTTCTATGGGACGACGGTGTTATATGCGATCGACGCGGCAACTTTCCTGATCGCAGCAGGCATCATGGTGCTGTTGCCGTATGCATATAAAAAGCAGGAAGCGGAAGCTGAGAAGTTTACGCTGTTTTCGCATGCAAAGAAGGGCCTTGCGGAGGTGAAAAAGCTCCCCCTGATCCAGTATACGATGCTGGCGTCGGTCTTCTTTGGAATGCTGGGCCGCTTTTATGAGATTGACAAGGTGTACGTGGCGGACACCATCCTTGACATCGGTGCGGAGGGAATCGTGTATTTTTCTTATGCGATGTCCGTCGGAGGTCTTATCGCTCCTTTTGTTTCCAAGTGGTTTAAGAACTTGAAGATGAACGACCTTGCGAAATATGCGATCTCTTGCCTGTGTTACATCGCCAGCTTCGTTTTGTGGGGGCTTGGCGGGCATATATGGATCGTGATCCTGGCGACCTTCCTGATCGGCGTTTTCGAGACGAGTCAGGGCGTGATGACGAACGTGATCTTCATGAGCAAGGTAAAGAAGGAAGTGATGGGCATGGTCATGGCATTCCGGAAAATTGTCATGGTCCTGAGCGCCATCCTTGGCATTGTTCTTGCGCCGCTCCTGGTTGACGTGATTGGCGTGGGCGCGTCCTTCCTCATCGTCGGCGGGATTGCCGCCGCAGTTTCGATTGGCGTGTTGATGCAGGGACGCAGAAAGAAGAGAATAGAATGATCAGAAAAATATTCGGCATTGACGCTAGCAGGCAGTTTCAAGGGGTGACGAAAAAACAGCTCCTTATTGGGTGGATCGTGATCGTGCCTCTTTTCATATTGATGAGCAATAGCTTTGGCGGGGCTCTTTTGATAAAGCTGTTTGGAGAGCAAAACAAAAATACGTGTCAGCTTGTGAACTTGATAGCAAGAGAAGGAATCGCCTTCCTGCTGTTAGCAGTAATGTTTTGGCCTTTTATTAAGGCATCTTTCAAGGATGCATGGAAAACCAAGGGGATTCCATTCCTGACATTGACCGTGACGGGATATTTGCTATATATTTTCATTACTGTTGCAAGTGTTGTTCTGATCTATGTCATCGCAGCGTTTGTTACGCCTGATTTTAGAATGGCAACCTCGGCAAATCAGGAAAGCCTCAATGCATTTGCTGAGAATAATAGAGTTGCGTTATGGATCATCTCCGTGGCATTGGTACCATTTGTGGAAGAGATGATCTTTCGCGTTGTTGTTTTTCATTCTTTCCGAAAAATATCAAAGTGGCTTGCAACGCCAGTCAGTGCCTTTTTGTTCGGTTGCGTTCACGTGATTCCGGAATTGACAAGCGGAGATTGGACATTAATGCTCAACATCATACCTTATTTTTGCGCAGGCCTTGTTATGGCATTGATTTACGAAAAGCATAAAAACATCCTGCCTTGCATAGGAGTTCATATGCTTACGGAGATCATAGCAAATTTGAAGAATATGTAGGGGAGACAAAGTTTCGGAGGCTGGTTATGATTTATCTCAAAGCAGCGAATTATGACGATATCTGCAAGGAATATGAATTCATCAGGGATTTGCCAAAAGATGAAAATGGATTCACAAATCCGAATTTTGGATGCTCTTTTGAGGAATTCCGGGACAGGGTTCTGCGGTCGTACATCGATCATGCGCAAGGCAAAAACCTTCCTGAGGGATATGTTCCGGGTACCCAGTTCTTTTTGTGGGACGATGATGAAATCGTCGGTTTGTTCAGGGTCAGACACTATCTGAATGATTTTCTGGCGAACGGCCCGGGACATATCGGCTATGGCATAAAGAAGGAATGCAGGGGCAAGGGATATGCTTCCGAAGGTCTTCGCTTAGCGCTGGAAGAGGCCAAAAAGCTGATCAAAGAAGATGAGGCGTATCTTTCCGTTCATAAAGACAATCCCGCATCGCTAAGGGTGCAGCTGAAAAACGGCGCCATCGTGCATCATGAGGACGATAAGGAGTTCTTTACTCGGATTCGGATAAGATAAGTGGGTCAAAAAGATCTGGCTGGACCTAACTCTATAAAGAGAATGAGCAATAAAAAGGAGATGAAGGAGAAAATGAGTAAAAAGAAGAAGGTTATGATGATCGCATTGGCAATTGTGTTAGGAATTGCGCTTTTGGTGCTTGTGTATTTCGGCGGCAAAGAGATCGGAAAACTCGTTTACGACTGGGTGAATTGACTTTTGGCTGTTCACCTCTGTTGAATTGACACTATTCTATGTGAGAAGTGGTCTTAAAGAGGAAATGGAAAATGAAGAAGGTTATGTGGATCGTTTCCATGATTCCGTTCGTCATGACGGCGGTGGTCTTGCAGTTTATGCCGGACCTTGTGCCGATGCATTACGACTCGGTCGGAAACATTGATCGCTGGGGCTCCAAATACGAAAACTTGATCGTCCCGATCATCATTTTGGTGAATGCTTTGTTGCTGTATGCCCTGATCAGACATTTCGAGAAGAAAGCAAATAAGACGGTGGATGAGAAGGAGCAGGAGACAGCGCTTTCAAATGTCAAGGCACTTGGCATCATTGGAACGGCAGTGTCGGTCTTTTTCGGTTTGCTGCAGTGTATCCTCCTTTACAATGCCTATGAAGGAGCGATCACGAACGCAACGACAGCTCCCGCAGATCTGAAGAGGGTGGCATATATCCTAATGCTATTTTTATTCATCGTTCTTGGAATCCTTATCCCAAAGACGAGTACCAAGGGTTGAACTACAACGGAAAGGTGTTGAAAATGAAAAAATCTACAATGTTTGCACTTGTTAGCCTGTATTTTATGTTCTTGTCGTTGTTGATTTTGGAGAGCGCAAAGATCGCGCTTGTGGTCGCAATTCTGACTTGGATTGGCATGGTGATCTTGTCGATCGTCAGTCATATGAAAGAGCGCAAGGCACCGCAACACGAAACAAAATAAGGTATTGGAGATGGACAAAAAGATGCCCTGGAATGAGAAATTGGAATCTAGATACTACTTTACGGATTCGGAATTGGTTTGCAATGTTTCAACGCTGTCGCAGCTTTCTTTGGGACTCGCGATCTATATCGTTTACAGCCTTTTTTCACGTCAGATGATCAATGCTCTGACCGGAATCGGTCTAGGAGTGATTTCGACATATTTTTTGGTATGTGTTTTGATGGCATATAAAGACAACAAAACGAAAATCACAATAGATCAGGATGTGGTCACGATCAAAAGCATGTACTGCATCAAGCCCAAAACCATACCATGCGAGAGCATTGTCGACGTCGAAGTGTTTGAGAAGCGTCGGAAAAAAGTCCTTCGATTTGCGACAGAAAAGAAATGCTTCAATGTGCCGGTGTACAAGTGGTGAGCAAATCTTAGCGGAGGTAAGCATGATCACGATTGGTATTTGCGATGATGAAGTTGCGTATCGAGAAAACTTGAAAACAATCTGCTGGTATTATCTTGGAACGCTTGATCAAAAATATGAATTCGTTGAATTTGCGTCCGGCGAAGAGGTGCTTGCGTATCAGGGCGACATGATCCATTTACTTTTTCTGGACATCGAGTTGCCTGGAATGGATGGGATGCAGGTCATGGAGCGGATCCGGGGGGATGACCGGATCTGGCGTGTCGTGTTTGTGACGTGTCATAAGGAGTTTCAGTGGAATGCGATCGATCTTAAGACGCTCGCTTTTATGGAAAAGCCGATCGATCCCATTGGCGTTGAAAAATGTCTTCGGACCGCCATCCGCGAGAGCAGGAGCAATGTCGTCATTTCCTACAAAACGAACGGGGGAGATGGCTTTATAAAGCTCGATCAGATCATTTGCGTACAGGCGAAAGGGAATTATACCCTCATTTACGCCAAGGAAGCAGTGCTCAAGTGCTTTGACAGCATCAAGTCCATGGAAGAGAAGCTTTCCGGAACGACCATGCTGCGCACACATAAGTCTTATCTCGTAAACCTTCAGAACGTTGAGAAGATGGACGCAGAATTCTGCCAGATGAAGGATGGCACGACCCTCCCCATCGGAAGAACCTATGTCTCCAAAGTCAAAGCCGCCTATTTTGAATTCATCAAGATGGTGACGATCGATCGGACGAAATAATTCACAAGTCTGATATTCGTATTTTTCCCAAATTCTTCTTTTGGATGAACGACGTTTTTTCTTGATGAACGACGTAAAATCGCTCAAAAACGTCGTTCATCAAAATTATTTACCGTTCATCAATACATTGTTGATTTTGTGGGCTTCTAGGGCTCATAATAAAACTGTGGAATAATCAACGAACCATTCTATAATTCTGCCCAAAAGGAAACTTTAAACACGATGAAGCAATATGAGTTGCCATCTGATGAGGTGACCAGAAGCACGATTGACAGGGCGGCTGCGATCACGTGGGCGTGGAGCATTGCCTTCAGACCGCGATCCGCGAAAGCAGGGAAAATATCATCATATCCTACAAAACAAGCAAGGGAAATGGCTTCGTAAAACTGGATCAGATCGTGTATATACAGGCGAAGGGCAATTATACTGTCATTCACGCAAAGGAAACCGAGATCACTGGCTGTATCAGCATTAAGAACATGGAGGAAAAGCTTGCCGAGACAACAATCGTACGCACGCACAAATCCTACCTCGTGAACCTTCAGCACATTGCGAAAATAGAAGGCGACTTGGTGGAGATGACCAACGGCGCCCTCCTGCCCGTCGGCAGAAAGTACATTCCCAAGCTGAAGGACGCTTATTTTGAGTTCCTAAAGATGGTGACGATCGACCGGAATAAGTAGATTTTGATTCAAAATCAATAGTCAGTTTAAAGGGCCAAAGGGTGCGAAAACCGCCTCTTTGGCCACTTTTTTTGCAAAAAGAGCGTAGTTCGTCAAAAAAAAGCGTAGTTCGTCAATTGGGTGTTGAAAAGGGTTGCGGGATAAGGCAATAATAAAATTGGCTCTTTCAAGAGCGCCTTGTACGTCACGACTTTCCATCATGAAACAGGCTATTTCCTTGGCTTCGTCAGAGGAGTAGTTGTTGGACCCGCGTACGGGAATGTTGCCGTCGTGTTCCGCGTACGGGGATCAAAAAGAACGATGAGCGTATATATAATTTTCGAGGAGATAAACGCATGTATGAGTTGCCATTCATTTTTCCGCCGATTGAAACATATCAAGGAGATTCTTTTATCTTAGGAATAATGTTAGCATATCCAGAGTACGCAGATATTCAATACAATGGTTATATCAATCTGGAGTGCGAAAAAACAGATTGCCTGTCTGACGTGAGGTTAGCATTTTCGGACTCATTGTGGGAATACTATCGTGTTCGTGGACTGGCTGAAATGAATCTGTATGATATATCGAATTTTAGTAAAAAGACATTATGTCAGTTCATCTGCGAACGGATTGATCAAGGCAATTATTTATTGTTTTATGACATAGATGAATACTTTTTATCTTATTCTGATAATTTTAAAAGAAAACATGCTAATCATGATACATATGTTTATGGGTATAGCGAGGATTGTTTTCAGGTTTTAGCATACAGGAATGAACATTTGGCTTGTTTTAGTGTTGACAAGGTAGAGGTAATAAACGCACTTGTCAGTAAAAAGGCAAGAAAAAATGTAGACAAAAGCAGACATTTCTGCACATATAGACCGAGTATTAATGTGACTGTTAGAGCAGACAAAGTTATAATTTACGAAAAGATTAAGGCATTCTATGAAACTAGGGACGCAGTAGACAGTAGTCAGGGAAAAGCACAAGGGATATGCGTGTATGATGTCCTTTTAAATTGCATGAAGTCGTTAGAAAAGGATGAAAAGGCAGATGTGCGACCATTCAGATGCCTATGGGAACATAAGAAACTAATGAAAGAGAGAATGGCATATCTGCAAGATGATTCTGATGGCAATTGTACAAATGATCTGAGAAGTTTGTGCGATAAAACGGAAATAGTATTTCGGTTAATGATGAAATACAATATGACTTTCAACGCGTCAATAATTGATAAAGCTTATCAAAAACTTGAGAGTATTAAGCAGGAAGATTTGATGTGGTATAAAAAGTATATAGAAAATGAAAAGGGGGAAATATAAAGCAATGAAGTACAAGCCATCAATGTTCAATTATGTGTTTGAATCTGAGGAAGAATTAGTTTTGTTCAATTCCTTAAAAGGCCTTGTATCAGCAACCAGAGTACGCCACGACTATTGTGACCAGGTAAAAGAAATGTTGCGGTCTCAGGAAGGGGGTATTGATGTTGATGATAGTGATAAGATAATGACTTCACTAATAAAAAAAGGATTTCTTGTTGAAGAGGTTGTTGATGAAAAACAAAGAAGAGAAGCATTATATACTGATATTATTGATAAATCAGCCAATAATCTTCGCTTGATAATTCTACCTACTGAACAGTGTAATTACCGCTGTAAATACTGCTATGAGAGTTTCAAAAAAGGAAAGATGTCGGAAGAGATACAAGAAGCAATAGTGAAGTATGTTAGAAAGAACATTACGAGGTATTCAGGACTTCGAATATCATGGTTTGGCGGGGAACCTTTGTTGGCTTTGGATGTGATAGAGAAGATTTCAACGAAGGTTATGGATATTTGTAAAAAAGCAAGGAGAAAGTATGTAGCTGATATTACGACAAACGGTTATTTACTAACGCTTGATACTTTCAGGAAACTTTTGTCATTGAATGTATTGGAGTATCAAATTACGATAGACGGGGTAAAGGAAGTTCATGATAGTAAGAAACCCTTGGTGAATGGTGGGGGTACTTTTGACACTGTGACAAATAATCTAAGGATGATTAAGCAAGAAGCTAAATCGTTGACATATTCCATTGTAATTCGAAGTAATGTTACAGATGAAGCATTGTCAAGCATGGATGAATTTACAGCCTATTTCAATGAACTTGTAAAAGGGGATAAAAGGTTTAGTTTTTTCCTAAGACCTGCAGGAGATTGGGGCGGGAACAACCGGTTATCAGAGATGACGCATGCTCGCATATCCGAAAGCCAAATTGGGTGTGTATATAGGAATTTTTACAAAAATGGATATCCCTTGAATGTCTACACACATCAGTCATTCTATTTTCCTGGTGGATGTATGTGTTATGCAGCATTTATCAATATGTATGTTATTTGTTCTGATGGAAATCTCAGAAAATGTACATGTGAATTAGATGGGGATGAATACTCTATTGGTAGATTATTGCTTAATGGTAGCTTGGATATTGATAATGAAAAAAGTGACAGATGGACAGGTAATCGCGTACGGTTTATAGAAAAGTGTGATGAATGTTCATTTAGTCCTTTATGTTTTGGGGCATGTTGTCCACAGATAAACATCTTTATGCAGAGCGCAGAGAGTGGCTGGGAACCAAAGTGCCCTAGTGAGAAGATGAATCTATATGAAACTCTTGAGTTGATAGAAAGCTGTAATAGGTTTCCTTATTTAGATGAATGAAAGGAAAATGGAAATGGATATTTTTGAGGTAAGAAAGACTCTTATAAGCATTTTTGAGGAATTAGGGATTATTATTGAAGAGGAAGAAGATTTCGATATTCAGGAATACGTTGTTGATTCGCTAGTATATATGTCACTTATTGTGAACATGGAGCAAAGATTTGGAATTGAAATTCCTGATGACTTTTTATTGATTTCAAAAATGAATTCATTTAACGCATATTGTGAGAGTCTTCTGGCGTTAATTAATGAAGATAAATAGAGCAATTGCGTGAATGAAAAAGGAAGGAGGTGACAATATGAGAAAGCTAAAAAAACAAAAGAAAACTGTAGCATGTACGTACGTTTCTTTATATAACAATGAAAAGTGCGGATCCACATGTGAAAACAGAGTTTGTTCTGGAGGTTCGGGAACCAATTGTACAAACAAAACATGTAGTTGAGAGGAGAAAAAATGAAGAAATTAGCAAAAAAGGTTAAGAAGAATGACTTTGTAATGGTAAGGTTATATGAAACCGAGACTCCGCCACCAACAGCTGGGAGTGGATGCACAAATACTCATGCATGTAAAGGTGCTGGAAACGACTGTACCAACAAGCAGACTTGTTAATACTATAAGTCAAGTCTTCGGTCTGGAGCAATCAATGATTGCTCCAGGCTGATATTGTAATTCGCGGGGGTTGAGATGGAAAAGATTAAGGTTTTAGTATGGTCATTTATGCAAATATCTAGAATAAGTGTTCGTAAATTGATATTAAAGATTCTTTTGGCAGTTTTTTCATCTGTAGTTCCTGTAATTATAGTAATTCAAATAGGAAAAATAATAGATCTGGTTATTGGATATGCAGAGCAAGGCGTAGCTTCTTTTAATGATATTGTTATTCCGGTCTTGATACTAGCGGGATTAATGGTCGCAAATTCCTTTTTCTTTTATGGCAGCGGAATAGTGACTTCTTTTGTGAATGTCAGTTTGGGAATTCGGTTGAAGCGCAGACTAATTGATTGCGTTAGATGGTTCCCGGCGCAGAGTTTTTTAGATAACTCATTTTGTGATGAGTATGAGAATGCAAGTAGCGGAATAGATTATATGTCAGAAATTGCGGACAATCTGTTTTCTTTTGTGGGTTCTCTGTTCTCTTTTGTTCTTTCTTTGGTGGTTATTGCCCGTGTTTCAATCTGGTTTGCCATCCCTGTTGTTGTTTTTTTTATTGTTGGTTACAGAATGAATATGCGAAGTAAGCGAATCCGTCATAATACTTGGGTTGATCAGACAGAAGGTAGAAGATATACATCCTATTTGGCAGGGCTGTTCTTTGACAAACAAACAGCAAAAGAGATAAAGACATATCAAATTGACAATATGATCATTGGGAAATGGTCGGCCATGATGAAGCAGATGAGAAATGAGCGCCTTGATAATGATAAAAAGGCAAATAGTTTTTTTGCATATTATCATATTTTTATGGATGCGTGCGGAATACTTGTGTTGCTGTTAGCCTTATATATATGCAAACAGGGGAATATGGGTGTAGGAGAGATTGTTGTTGTCTGGCAGTTAAGTAGAAGCGTGTTAAAGAGTGTTCAGGAAATAACAAGTTCGTATTCTGATATTTATTATGAAAATCAAACAATAGGAATTGCAAAAAAGTTTATGGAGAAATCAGCTGCTTTGGCAGGTGAGAAAGAGAATGAGAATGAACAAGACGAGACATCAATACAGGAAAAAGTAGATTTTGATCTTGAGAATGTTTGCTTTTCCTATCATCCGGGGAAAGAAATATTGCATTCAATTGATTTGAAAATAAAGGAAGGAGAAACAGTAGCCGTTTTTGGTGAGAATGGAAGCGGGAAGTCCTCCCTGATTAATATAATGATTGGATTATGCAAACCAGATAAAGGGAAGGTATTGATCAAGGGACAAAATGCAGAGGATGTGAAAGATGGAATTGTAGGAATAGCTTTTCAGGATTTTGTCTGTTATCCGTTCTCGTTTCGGGAAAATATAGGTTTTGGTTATGTGAATGAGATAAATGATGACCATAGCATTTGGCTAGCTTCTGAACAAGGAGGTGCAGATGAACTCTTAGCTAAATGCGGAATTGATGGGTTGTTGTCAAAGATAATGGAAGAGAATGGTTTTGAACTGTCAGGCGGTGAATGGCAAAGAGTTGCATTAAGCAGGGCCAATATGGGACAAAAGCCACTGTTGGTTTTTGATGAACCTTCGGCTAAACTGGACCCAGTTTCTGAATTAGTTCAATTTCAGAAACTAAAGACATTGTTTTCCGGTCGAACAATAATTTTGGTTTCTCATAGAGTGGGGTTCGCAAAATTGGCTGACAGGATAATTGTATTAAAGGATGGACGAATTGTTGAGGATGGTTCTGATGATCAACTAATAAAGCAAAATGGAGAATTTAAACATTTGTATGATGAACAGGCAAAATGGTACGACATGATGTGGGAGTAGGGAAATGAATAGTATCGGATATTTGTTTTATGCAGTAAAAAAAGCGGTTACTTTGCTTGATGCCAAAAAGAAAGCAATGTTGTTTGTACTTCTGATATTATCACTTTTGACATATGTTGTATCAGTTGTTACGCCAACACTTGAAATGTTCATTGCCGATGGTGTTGTCGGCGCTATCAATGGTACGGATGCAGTAAGCTTTTTGTATATTGGTATTGCTGGATTGGCCGTTTGTTCCGCGCTTGGTTTTTTGTCAAGGAAAAAACTTTTTGTATGGTCGAATTTTGTTGGAAGTACAATATCTGATAGTATATACAAAGATATGCTACAGAAAAGTGCCAGAATAAAATACAAGTATTATGAAGATAAAAATGTTTATGAAGATATCGCAAAAACTGCGGGCACGGTTCCAGAAAAAGTCGCATCCCTAATGACATGGAGTACGATTCCTCCTATTATTGGTGGAACCTTCAGCATGGTAGTTGTATCCATATCGTTAGTGATGATTGATTGGAAGATTGCCGTACTGGCGTTGTTGGGTAATGTATTGTCAATATTCTTTTATTATAAAAGAATGAGAGATAACTATTACCTGAAAGTGTCATTAATCCCTCAAAAAAGATGGGCAGATGCTTATTGGGATTCCTTGGTCAATAAAAGCAAACTTAAGGAAGTTAAATTCTTTCGTTTGTTTGATTATATAGCTGATAAGTGGGAGCAGCTATCTTTTAAGATGCAAAAAGAGAATATGAAACTTGCAGTCAAATATTCTTTTATTCTGCTTCTGACGGACATTGTTGCGATAGCTTTTAAGGCATTTGCGCTGATGTATGCAGTATATCTTGTAGTATTGGGGGATAAAAGCATTGGCGTTATTATGCTCGTATATGGAAGTATAAATGTTTTCAATGGATATATGAGCGATATTTCCAGAGCATTCATTAACCTGGGTGAGAATTCGCTTTATATCAAAAACTGGATAGATTATATGAATTTGGAAGAAGAGTCATTGGAAGAGTCAACATCGACTGTGAAAACGAATGTTATATTAAAACTGTCGGATGTAAGGTTTCGTTATCCGAAAGCAGACAAGTTGGCGATAGATGGTATTTCTGTTGATATACATGCTGGCGAAAAAATAGCTATTGTTGGAGAGAATGGTTCAGGGAAAAGTACATTTGTCAACTTGATCAATGGGCTATTCGATGACTACGAAGGTACTATATTGTTTGATGGGATAGAAATCAGAGGAAATCTTGCATATCTGCGCCAAAATGTGGCTACTGTATTTCAGGATTTTGGAAAATACGATTTTACAATACGGGATAATATTGCCATAGGTGATGTTATGAATACGCATTCTGAAAAAGATATATGGGAAGCTGCAGAGAAGGCTGATGCATCAGAATTTATATCTGAATTGGATAATCAATTAGATACTATGATAGGTCCATATAAAGAAGGAACCTATTTATCCGGCGGTCAATGGCAGAAAATTGCTATTGGAAGGACCTTTTTGAAAGATAATGCGAAAATACTAATTCTTGATGAACCTACGGCTGCACTGGATCCATATTCAGAATCTGAAGCATATAGAAGGTTTTTAAATACTGTTGGAAACCAAGCAACATTGTTGATTTCACATCGCTTGGGAGCGACAAGATATGCTGATAGAATACTGGTTTTTGATAAGGGAAGGATTGTGGAAGAAGGCAATCATGAAAAATTGATGGCGCAAAAGGGGCTTTATCGGAAAATGTATATTGCCCAAGCATCATTATATGCGGAGAAGATGACATGAGCAAACTGAAAATAGTATTTGTTGATAGCGGAGTGGAGAAAGATAATTATCTTTTGAAGGGGGATACTTTTGAAGAGATAGAGTTTTGTGGTGAATGTGCTGATGAGTCATTTCAAAGTGGACATGGAACAGCAATCTATGGTATACTTCGCAAGGTGAGAGAAAGTTTTGATATAATAAGTATCAAGGTGCGGGGGATACAAAATGGTGTCAATGGTTCTGTTTTGTGCGAAGTATTGGAGTACATAGAGAAGAATATAGACGCAAGCCTTATTAATCTAAGTTTGGGTTCAACGATATTAGATGAAAAAGAAAGACTCGAAGCCGTATGTGATCGGATTGTGTCTAACGGCACAATCATTGTAGCAGCTTTTGACAATGGAGGAGCAATTTCTTTTCCGGCAGCTTTCAAAAATGTCATTGGAGTAACCTCGGGCAATTCATGTAGGCATGTGGAAGACTATGTATTTTATGATGATGATGTTATCAATATAGCCGGAAAGGGTGGAATACAAAAGGTGATGTGGGATTCGCCACCGGTAATAATGTTAGGTGGAAATAGCTTTGCCTGTGCACATATTTCTGTTTTGGTTGCAAAACTCATCTTGGAAGGCTACAGGAGTAAGGAGGAAGTACTGGCAGAACTAAAACGAAGAGCCGAAAAGGTGATTTATTTCAAAAAGGATGGGAAACCTCCCAAGATGGGATTTGCTATCCATAATGCGGCGATTTTCCCGTTTAATAAAGAAATGCATGCATTAATCAGGTATCATATGTTGCTTCCATTTTCAATTACGGCTGTATATGACAGTAAGTACACTGCACGGGTTGGTGCCAATACCAGATTCCTGTTAAAGGATGAAAGCGCATTATCCTTAGTTATTAGAAATATTGATTCCATAGAATGGAATGAATTCGATACGCTGATTATTGGGCATTCTGATATAATGGAAGAGGTAACAGGGAAGGCAGATTACAAATGTCTATTGATAGAAAAAGCTATCGCAAATGGAAAGAATGTGTATGCGTTTGATGACATTTCCGTGCAATATAATATGAGGAATGTTTTTTCACCACATGTTGCAGCCGATAACATGCCAAGTAGCCGACTAGGTATGATGTATCGTATTACAAAACCAGTTTTAGCGATATGCGGGACAAGTTCAAAACAAGGAAAGTTTACTTTACAACTCGAATTAAGAAAACGTTTTATACAAGAAGGGTATAAAGTAGGTCAAATAGGAACAGAACCCAATGCATTATTATTTGGAATGGATCATGTATTTCCTATGGGGTATAACAGTGCAGTTCATTTATCAGAAGAGGATAGTATCTTATATCTAAATACTCTTGTAAATGATTTGTGTGATAGAGAAAATGATTTGATTATTGTGGGTAGTCAGTCTGGAACGGTGAACTATGATGTCGGGAATCTTTCACAGTTTTGCCTATTCCAGCACGCATTTCTTCTGGGAACACAACCTGATGCTACTGTGCTATGCATTAATCCGTTCGACGAGATGGATTATATTGAGCGAACAATAGGGTATATACAATCATCAATAGAAAGCAAAGTAATAGCTTTGGTTTTGTATCCGATGGATATCAGCAATAAATGGTCTGGTATCTATGGAAACCGAATTACGGTAGAGGAGGCAAAAATACAGTCTTTATCAGATGTTATATATGAAAGATTTCATCTGCCGCTGTATTGCCTTGGTAGAGAACAGCACATGATAGACCTAATGAACACGATTGTTGATTTTTTTGCTGATGATTGATCGTGCGAAAAACACAGAATCTAACGGAAGAACAATGTTGAAAAAGAAAGGGGCGTATTAAGAATGAGTGATGAGAAGAAAAAGAAGGTTGAGCAGAAGATTATTTGCCTAAACCAAGGGTCGGGTACAGCATATGAAAGGCTTGACGAGATGTTGTCTTCAGGATGGGTGATTAAGCAGATCGCTTCAGGAAGCAGTGCTGACGGGGCATGTTGCTTTGTGTGGTTGGAAAGAGAGGAATAGCTTTTTTATACTTCCAGTAGACTTTAGCTGGTCGGAGGACTCAAAATGAGCCCCTCCGACCGCTTTTTTGCAAAAATAGCGTAGTTAGTCTAAAAAGCGTAGAGAAAATTTCACAAAATACTTTCCATCACATATTTCAGCACTGTTTTTCGCCCAGTCACGATTTTGGCGTGGCAGGGGAGGCCAGAAAGGAGCGAGACGGTCTCGCCGGTTTTGGAGGTTAGGGCAGCGGTGTCGCAGTCGACCCAAACGATGAAGTAGGACATGCCGGACTGTTGGTCGTAAACCGCTTCCTTGCCAATCTTTCGGATGTGGCCGGTCAGGGTGCCGTATTCATTGATCGGATAGGCGGTGAGCTCAAACTTGACCTCTTGGCCTTCGCGGAGCTTCGCGATGTCATTGGCGGAGACTGCCATCTGCGTCTGGAAAGCCTTCTGGCTTTCCGGGTAGATGTTTCCGACATGGCTTTCTGCGGTGAAAACCTCGCCGACCGCGCACTTGTCGAGCGAATAAAAGTATCCGTCATCATTCGCACAGATCCTAAATTTGCCATCCTGCGGCAGGGCAGTAGCATCCGCACTTGCGGTATTGCCACCCTGCTGCAGGGCAGCATCTGCCGGCGAAGCTTCATTCGCCAAAACTTCCATCTCGAACAGTACGTTCCCTTTGGTTACGCGTTGTCCGTCCGTGACGAGGCATTTCGTGATCCTTGCGTTGTGGTCGCATGTCACATAGGCGAGTCCGTCAATGTCGCAGATCACGCCGTCGCCTTCCGTAACGATATCTATCTTCGAAAAAGCCATCCACAATATGGAGATCACGGTGATGCCAAGTAAAACGTAAACGAAGAGAACAATCGCGGGATTTGGTTTCTTTTCGTAGATCTCCGTGCATTCCGAAAGATCGTTCATGTCTATTATGATCGGTTTCAATTCATTATCCCTCCGTGTCATTCTCACCAAGCGACTGCTGTCTTACAAGTTCTGCATATTTCCCGCCTAGTGCGATCAATTCCTTGTGGGTTCCGGATTCCACGATCTTTCCCTTATGCATGACGAAAATCTTGTCGCAGTTCTTGATCGTGGAAAGGCGGTGCGCGATAAAGATGGTCGTTACGTCTTTTGCATATTCATGGATCGTGGCGTCGAGCGCGCGTTCCGTGATGGAATCGAGGTTACTGGTTGCCTCATCCAAGATCAGAATGTCGGGCTTTTTGAGCATGGCCCTTGCAATCGCGAGGCGTTGTCTTTGGCCGCCTGAGAGGTTGGTTCCGTTCTCCTCAAGGAAGGAGCTGTAGCGAAGCGGCATCTCGTTGATGAAGTCGTGTGCCTGCGCCATTTTGGTCGCTTCAATGACGTCATCCATGCTCACATCGTCCATGCCGAGAGTCAGGTTGTCGTAGATGCTACCGCTGAACAAAAAGGTTTCCTGCGGAATGTAGGCGATGCGGTCGCGGATCGATTCGATCTGAATGTCCTCGATGCTGCGGTCGCCGATCAGAATCTCGCCTTTTTCGGGAGAGTACATATGCAGTAAGAGCTTGGAAAGTGTCGTCTTACCTGAGCCGCTTTCGCCCACAAAGGCAACGTTGCTGCCCTGAGGGATATCGAGGGAAATGTTTTCCAAAACAAGCTGTCTGGTGCCGTAGCGGAAGTTCAGATCACGGATTTTAATGTCGCCCTTTAGGCTCTTCAGAGCTGTTTTGTGAAGCTCTGCTTCCGTTTTTTCGGCTTCCAGGTCAAGGATCTCTCCCAGTCTGTCTGCGGCAACTACGGCCGTCTGTAGCTGGGGTTGCAGATCGATCAGACTCTTGATCGGGTCGAGGAAATATACCAATAATGCGTTGAAGGTGATCAGGGCGCCGATCGACATCTCGCCTCGAATGACGCTGATGCCGCCAAGCCACAGAATGACAACGCCGCCGATCAGTTCCACGGTGACCTTCAGGCCGTCCTGCACGTTACTCACCCAGGTCAGCTTGAAGACGCTCTTTAGGAGCTTTACGAATTTCAGCTCGGTGACGTGCTTGGTCTTGCGCTCGGCGTTAAAGGCCTTTACGGTCTGGATGCCGTTTAAGGATTCCACCATGTAGGAGGTCAGCTGTGCGTTGCTTTCCATCACGTTTTCATTGAGCTTGCGGTACCAATCCTTAAAGGTCAGAACGATGATGGCATAGAGCACGACCATGACGACGGTGATGAGGAAGAGCTTGCCGTTTTGCAGACAGAGGATCACGCCGCCGACCGCTGCCATCAGCGTGTCGATCATGATCGTCAGGGTTGCGCCGGAAATGGCGTCACGCACGTTTCCCGCGTCTCCAAAACGGGATATGATCTCGCCGACCTTTCTTGTCCCGAAGAAGTTCATGGGAAGGTCCATGACGTGACGGTAATAGCCAAGGAGCAGTGAGATGTCAAGCTTTTGGCTTAGGTACAGCACCATATGCGCACGTACGATGCTGAGTGCAATCTTAAAGAGGCTGAGCAGGATCATGCCGACGGAAACGACGGTCAGCATTTTCAGAAGTCCGCAGGGCAGGATGGTGTCGATCAGGGCCTTGAAATAAAAGGCGCCCAGCATGCCAAAGAAGGTGTAGATGAGGGATGCCAGGAAGATGTGTAGCATGAGGTTTTTTTGAGGCAACAAAAGGTAAAAGAAGCGGGCAAAAAGGCCTTTGGTCTCCACTCCTTTTTTGAAGGTTGCGTTTTTGGTCAGAAGGATCAGTACGCCAGTCCACTGATACTGGGGTGCCTTCCCTTCGGCAGCTGTTTCCCCGAAGAATTCTTCGGGTTTTAGGCGCACGATACCCTTGCCAGGGTCGGCGATCACTACTTGCTTCTTGGTGATCTTGTGTATCACGACGTAGTGCTCGAGCATGCCGTCTGCGATCACGTGAGCGATGCATGGCAGCGGAAAGTCTGAGAATAGATCTTCCCTTTCACCTTGCACGCACTTGGCAGTAAAACCAAGGCGCTCGGCGGCCGTTACGACGCCATAGGCATTGGTTCCCTGGGTGTCGGTGCCGGCGATCTCGCGGATCTTCGTGATGCCGATCTTATATCCATTCTGTTTGCAGATTGTGGACAGACAAGCTGCGCCGCAATCCGTCATGTCATGCTGCTTTACGCAAAAGTATCTCATCTATATGCTCCTATGCCAGAACCTCCGCAGGTCGCCTTTGCGTTGATCCATTTGCGAACGCTGGCATCGATTTTTCATTTTAACTGGGAACGGGCTAAGTCATACCGACGCATGCTCAGCCCGCTTAATCTTTTCTATATTCAGTTTTTGCTTCTAGTAACCCTTAGATGTCAGAAATGCCAATTAATCAATAGTAAGAAACGGTACGTCTGCCGTCGATCACTTCGATCATTCTGATGTTGCTGCCGCTTGCAACCCACTCGGTAGTGGTCTTGATGTATACTCTCTTGTAATAGGAGCCCATCCAAACAACCTTGTAATGATAAACGGGAACATAGTAGCCGCCGCCATTAACGGTCATCATCTGATTCTGATTTAATGCCTTAAACATATTTTCTTCCTCCTTATTTGTTTAGTTTGGCTTCATTTGCCTGCGCATGCAAATTGAAGTGTATAATATGGTTTCCGTGCACTTGAACCAAATTATCTGACCGTGGATCTAGGTGATCTTGTTTCCTTAACCCCCCGTCCATCTCTATTATGAAGCATGTTTTACCCAAAAATCAACAACGTATTGATGAACGGTAATACTTTTTGATGAACGACGTTTTTGGGCCATTTTACGTCGTTCATCAAAAAAAACCGTAGTTCATCAACGGACTGTTGCAAAGTGCCGCCAACGTGTTTCATAATGTTCTTAGGTCGAAGACCTAAGCTTGCGCAGGCAAATGGGGTGAAGCAAAAAGATCAAACAAAAAGGAGGGAAAAAACATGTTGAATGCAGTAAGCAAAGAAGAAATGATGTGTATTAACGGCGGTATATACTATTGCCCTACCTTCTGGTACAGAACAACCTCGTCGGGGCGTGTGCTTGTGGCGACAGGGGCAACGATGATGTCCAGTACCGAAAAGGTTTCAAAGATCGTTCACATTGATGGTAGGACGATATTTTATTACTAGGAATGTGTGGAATACTTATTTACAGTTTTAATCCTCTGTAGCGGTTTACCATGGCCCAGAGCTCTTGGGGGCGAACCATGGCCAGGTTTCCGGGAATCTGGCCATGCGAGCAGGCCGCGAAGCCTTGCTTTTGAAGGCGGTCGTAGAGGGCGCTTATGCAAACGGGGAGCGTGGACTTGCCGTCGAAGTAATCCTCCTCGAGGGTGCGGAGCAAAGCGCCGAGGAGGTTAGTCTGCTCGTTGTCGACTACTTGCTCCACAAAGCGAAGCTCCACGGATTCGTGGTTAATGGAGACGGCGTCGGTGCCGTTGCCGCGCACTTTCACCTTGCGGCTTTCCGTTACGGCCTTGTTTGGAAAGGCCGTGCGGAGGTCGGGTGTGAGCGAGATGACGTCAGGGAATTCAAGCTTTTCAGAAGTCGCCTTGGCGGCTTCTTTTGCTTTCTCAGTAATGTCGATGGGGCGGTATTCCTTCATCTGCAGGACAGTGTCGGAAACCTCGAAAAATGCGCCGGAGCTTCCTGCAACAAGGATCGTGGAGATGCCAAGTAAATCAAAGAGCTGGCGCATCCTTGACACAAAGGGGATGATGGGTTCTTCGCCGGAGTGGATCACCTTTTGCATGAGGGCGTCGCGGACCATGAAGTTGGTGGCGCTGGTGTCCTCGTCAATGAGGAGGGTCTTGCTGCCGGAAAGAATGGCTTCCACGGTGCAGGCGGCCTGTGAGGTGCTTCCGCTGGCATCTTCGGTGGAAAAGCATTTGGTATCGCGGCCGCTGGGGAGACCACGGATGAAGGCGCTGATGTCGAGTTGTTTTACGCTACGGCCGTCCTCGGCGCGAAGCTTCATGGCGGTGTTTTCCGTGATGACGTATTCCCGACCGTCGCCCGGCACGTGGTTGTAGACGCCGCGTTCTAAGGCTTTGAGGAGCGTGGATTTTCCGTGGTATCCGCCGCCGACGATGAGGGTGATGCCGCGCCTTACGCCGAGGCCTGTAAGGATTCTGCCGCCAGGAAGGGCGAGGGTCACCTCGTCTGCTTTAGGGCTTTGGAATTTCACTGCGCCTTTCATGGGGCGATCGTCCACGCCGCTCATTCTCGGCAGGATGGCGTCGTTTGCGACAAAGGCGATGAGGCCTTTTTCGGGAAGCTGGTCGCGGATGGCCTTTTGATCATCGGAAAGGGAGATCCAGCTTTGAAGCATTTGCTTATCCGTTGCAGCATAGCGAAAGGCTTTTTGTGCGCAGGCGGGAATAAACTCGAAGAGCATTTTTTTCAGTTCCATGGCAAGGGTGGTGCGGCCTGCCGCAGGGAAGCCTGCAAGGAAGCGGAGCGTAAGCGCGCCGTCCTCAGGGTTGATGGTCAATGCAGAGCGCTCAAGGATCTCCTGGCCGCAGCTGCTGACGGAGAGAGTGCCGGACTTTCCGGAGCCGCCGGCCTTATGGCTGAACTTGCCAAGCTCTCTGTGGAAGGCGCGGAGAAGATAGTCCTGGAGCGTGATCCGACGATGCGGGGCGGAATAATATTCCTTCGGAAAGCCGTGCTGAGCGGCCGTAAGATGTAGGCTCAAGGAAGAGGGCGCCGCGAAGGGATCTCCTTGCACATGATCGATGGAGAGCACGTAGCCCTGAAAGGTATAACGCCCCTTCAGGTTTTTGTATGCGGGGTAGGGCTTATGATCATTCTCCCGAAGGAGCTGTTCTAGTTTTTTCATGATAACCTCCATGTGCCAATGGGGACGGTTCTTTTTGGCACGTTACTAGATTCCGTAGCGTTCCGCCAGGATCTGCGGGATCTCGCGGACGCAAAGTTCGATGAAGTCGAGATTTTGCTGCATGGTCATGACCTTGAGGTCTCTGGTATATGCATCCGAAACGTCTGGGAAGTAGAAGCTTTTCAGGACGTCGGGGTCGGTGATCTCCTCTCCCTGGCCGAGCTCTGCTTTCAAAGGGCGCTCGGAGGGCGTGATCTGCGCATCTTCCTTTGCTTCGGCGCGTTGCTTTTCGAAGTTCATGCGGATGATATATTCCTTGCTGTCGAGGAGTTCCTTCGAGGTGACGAGGCCGGGGATCTCATATTCTTCATTGATCCGCAGGGTCTCGGGCATGGGATGGTGGAACTTGTAGGTGCGCACGAGCTCGAGGTCGACGAGATACACATCCTTAGTGAACAAGCGGAAGAACTCAAGGTCCGTGGGGTCCTTGCCCTGGGAGACGAGCATGTCCACGAACTTGTCGCGGAACTCAAGAAGATAGAGTTCGTCCACCAGAATGTGCGTCAGATAACCGAAGTAGATCTCCCAGTGCTTGGAGGGCTTTGCCACGAGGCTATCGTAAAAGGCGTTCAGGCGCTCCAGATAGATTTCAAAATTCTCCGGGATGCGTAGCTCGTGGAGGCGTATCCCGTCCTTAAAATGCGTGTGACGCTTCATCTCGCGCACGTAATTCTCGCGGTTCATCACGGCATCCGGTGCCAGGTTCCCACAGTAAAAATATCCGGGATTTTTGATCTGATAAAGGTCCAGAAGCCTGTCCGCGATCACCAGATGCATTATCGTTCCAGCCATTTTTTTACTCCTGTTTCTTCTTTCCGAATATAGCGGAAAGGATCTTTTCGCGCAGTCCCAGTCTTTCCTCAACTGCACCAAATACAACGCCAAGAATCACACAGATGCAGATCGTAACGATCAATCCGATCCCGGGCGTAAATCTTTCTTTCAGGGCGAAATCATAGTATTGATAATAAAGCGTTTGCACCAAAAACACGTGAAAGGAATACTTCCCAAGGACTTCCAAGGGAGGGATCGAAAAATGGTCCCTTTTCACCAAAAAGCAAAGGATTGGCACGACGTAAAACGACGTTAACACGGAAGTCGTCCCCCACATGGTGATGATCTTTGCATGCGCAGGATAGTTCGTAAACCTGAAGAGGATTAGAAACATGATGCCTGCAAGGAGGCAAATGATCCAAGTGATCGGCGGAAATGAGTTTTCCTTGGACTTTTCGTTTTCATATATTGCCATATAACATCCACAGGCAATCAGAAAAAGATAGCGGAAGATCAGGAGACGATACTCCGATTCCTGCATTCCGAACGCTTGTTTTAAAACTTCAAATGCAATATTTGCCATCAGACAGAGAAACAACCCATGTTTTCCTTTCTTTTCGATGATCGCATAAACCAAGGGAAACAGGAAGATCAGTTGGAACAGCAACGGTACGTAATAGCTGCCTGGTCCATACCCGCCTTTCAAAAAATCAAAGAAAAGTGCAAGAACGCCATATTCGAACACACCGATGGTGTACATTCGTACAAGCCGGTAAAAAACCTGCGCCAAAAGAAAGAAAAAGGCATAGGGCAAGAGAAATCGCAGGATCTTGCCAGTGATCAGGGGGCAGGCATATGCATCCTCAAAGGATTGGATTTTCCTGCGTTGCATGGACTTTGCCTGCACATATCCGGAAAGAAACATAAAGGCAGGTACGGCAAATTGGATCACAAAACCAAAAAGGATCTCAAGGACGATTCCGGAATATGACGTCGGATAGTGCATAAGCAGAACAAATAGGATCAATATGCCTTTGAGGGCGTCAATAAAGTGATTCCTTTGCATGATTGTTTCTCCTCATCAGATGGAAGGTAACTGTTTTGAAAACTGTATGCATTCCCTGCCTTCCAAGGGGATCTTGCCCTGCACCGTAAAGCCAAGTTTCGTAAGAAGCTTTACGGATGCTTCGTTTTCGGGCTCTGAAAATGCGATCACCTTCGGGAGACCGATTTCCCTTGCATGTTCCAGAATGGCGCTGCACACTTCAAAGGCCAGGCCTTGTCCTTGCCACTGTTTTGCGATGACAAATCCCAGTTCCGGGTCGTCAAAACCTTCGCGTAGGTTCAGGCCCGCGCGGCCGATGATGGTCGCGGCGTGGCGCGCTTCGTCTGACATTCTGCTCGTGGCGTCCGCTTCAGGCGCTGGCGCCAGCTTGTCGGCGCAGATGGTCTTTTGAGGCTTCAGGCACACGGTCCAGATGCCATATTCAAAGAGGGCGTAAACGTTCCTGGTATATCCCTCCAACCAGGCGCGAAAGGCGTCCCGGTCCTTTGGAAGGTCTTCCATGTGCGCCGTGATCGTTGGGTCCGCGTAGATTTGATAAAACGCATCCGCGTCGGAAAGCGCCGTCTCGCGCAAAAAGCACCGCTTGGTCTCAAGAACGTCGCAGGGGATGCCCGCCTGGCGACGATAGGCTTCTTCGAGGTATTTGGGCTCGATTTCGGTCAGGTCGTAGGCGAGGTAAGGAATTCCGATGGTGTCAGGGCCAGGGTTTTCGTCGGTAAGGAGCCCCAGGACCGGTTTTCCCTGTGCGGCAAATTTCTTCGCCGCCGCAAGGTCGTCCGTGATCCACATGGTGCCGGCGTCGCTCGCGCTTTCCGGCCACGCGTCGCCTGGTGCCGCTTCGTCAATCCCGCTGCGTCTGGATTGGTTCCATTCCACCTCAATTCCAAGGCTCTCGAGCTCTGCGATCCATTCCGTCAAAGGCTTGGAGGCTTCTTCCTTCCCTGCCGCGGCGCATTTTTCGTCCGCACGCGGAAAGGATCCTTCCTGCGCCGTATTCAAAATGATATGCTTCAGGCAAAACATTTCCTGCGCCTCCCTCTTTACGGAAATCAAGTTTTAAGCTAAAATGATTATAATTGTTTTTGCGATGCAAAGCAAAGAGAAAATTTTAGAAAATAAGAAAGTGAGAGAATTATGTCAAATCCTATCGTAACCTTTACCATGAAAGATGGCGGCGTTTTCAAGGCAGAGCTTTATCCTGAGATCGCGCCCAACACCGTGAACAACTTTATCAGCCTCGTGAGCAAGGGCTATTATAACGGCCTGATCTTTCACCGCGTGATCCGCGGCTTCATGATCCAGGGCGGATGCCCCGACGGCACCGGCATGGGCGGCCCGGGCTATTCCATCAAGGGCGAGTTCTCCCACAATGGTTTCAAGAACGACTTGAAGCACACCCCCGGCGTTCTTTCCATGGCGCGTTCCATGATGCCGAACTCCGCCGGCAGCCAGTTCTTCGTGATGCACAAGACCAGCCCTCATCTGGATGGGGAATATGCCGCCTTCGGTAAAGTCATCGAGGGCATGGACGTGGTAAATGCGATCGCTGAGACGCCTACCGATTTCCGTGATCGCCCGCTTGAGAAGCAGGTGATGGAGTCCGTGACCGTTGAAACCTTCGGGGAGACCTATCCCGAGCCGGAGAAGTACGGCAGCAGATAACTGAGCAAGACGTAAAATGTGCCACTGGGGACGGTTCTTTTATGTGCCACTGGGGACGGTTCTTTTTGGCACGTTTTGTCCTTGAAGACAAAACGTGCCAAAAAGAACCGTCCCCAGTGGCACATTATTTTTTATGAAACAACTCTAAACTGTTTTTTGAGCTGTTTGCGGCTTTGGGTTGTGAGGGCTTGGCGGAAGATGCAGAAGATGCCGTAGCCGATAAGGGCGCCGAGGGTGTTGCCAAGGAGGTCGTCGAGTTCGAACATGCCGCGTTTCGTAAGGAACTGGACAAGCTCGATCGCGAAGGAGAATCCAAAGGCGAAGAGGGCGGTCCAGCCGCATTTTGAAAGGCGCTTTATGCCAAGCGGAAGTAAAAACCCGATGGGCATGAACATGACGTAGTTCATGAAGATATTGCGCCAGCTGGCTGCAGACCCCGTGATCCAAGCCTCTTTGTAGGAGTAGAACAGGGGATAGAACTCGCCTGTCCACCAGCTTGGGATGCGCATGAATATGGTTGCGCTGAGCACGATAAAGGTGTAGCACAGAAAGGCGCACCACCAAAGGACCTTAGCAGGCGAAAGGCGCTTTCGGCCCTTTAGCAGCTTCTTGTAGATCAGAAAATAACTGATCAAAAACCCTGGTATGACGAGCAGGATGCCAATGGTGGCAAAGGTGATCGCCAACGAAAAGATTGTACGTAAACTCATAAGTACCTCAATCGATATAATACTTTTCTAAGTAAGACGGGTAGTCCGTCGTGCCGTAGATCTCATCATCGTCATCATAGATGACAACTCTTGCTTTTTGTTCCATTTTCTGAAGGATCTCCAGTGGCAGTTTGCCATAGCGTATATAGCAGTCTGCGCGTCTCCCTAATCCGTCTTCCCCCACACCCAATGCCATATATTCTTCATAGAGCGGGTCCGCGTAACGGCCCCAGATCAGATAGGGTTCCTGCGCCTCAAGGAGTTGCATGTCCTCCTCGGAAAGATCAAAGGACCAGTAAGCATAGCCGCGTGGGGAGGTATTGGATTCATCGCTGTTTTCGGTCGGCGAGGACAATGGATTTCCCTCCGGATCGTAGCCAAAGCTGCGATAAAGCGCTTGGTGAAGGTCTTCCCCCTTCGCAATGTCGAAGGAAGCGTCCACGGTGAAATTGGTAAGCTTGCTCACGACGGGATCAAACTGCTTCGTGGGATACCATTCCTCCACAAGGGAGATGGTGTGTTCGTACCAATAAGGGATGTCAAAATTAAAACTATGAATGGTGTTGTCGAACGCACCCTCTTGAACATAAAAGAAGTAGAGTTCGAATTTACGACTTTCGCGAAGCAGGTCATATACAGTGCGATGCTCCTCGAAATCCTGATGGAGCGCCTGCATGAGCTCGTCAATGCGGGCATTATCCTCGATGAGTTCTTCCGTGATAAGCGAGCCGCTAAGACGGATGGCTTGCGGATTCCCAAACTCGAGGGACTGGAGTGGATAGTAATTCTTTGCAAATTCTTCCGTCTCCACCATCGGTGCAAGGAGTTCCACTTCGTTTCGCGTTGAGAGCTGGTAGGAGCGATAATAGGATCCAAATGTTGTTTTCACTTTGACGACAACACGATTGGTGCGCATGCCATAGTACCAGCTATCCTTGGTGTCCTTTATGCAGGCGGAAAGGAGTGCGTGGATCTTTGCAGGGTCGTCGCTGGCGATGAAATCCGCTAGTTCTTCATCGCCTCCGACCTCCACAAGCACGCCGTCTTGCAGTTCGTACTCCCATTTATATTCATGCAGGGCGGAGCAAAAAACAGAAATCCCTTTAATGTCTTTTTCGTTCGGAAGGCGTCTGTCATACCCCACAAGATCATACCTTAGGATGCTGATGAAAGCGACGCTGAGTGCCATGACGATCAAGTACTGGATCTTGTGGGAGATCACTTTCTTGAAGGTGCAATGGAAGATCACGTTCAGCACACAGAAGGTCAAGGCCGATCCAAGGACAGTGCCAAACACCATCCAAGGGAACATGTGATCTGCACCCACATAGCAGACCATGGCAAAGAAAAGGCCTCCGATCAGGGAGATGCCTGCGCGTAGCACGATACGTACAGGCTTATTCTCCAGGCCGCGCTCAGAAAGCTCGCTGGGGCGCTTTAAGTAGAGATATGCCGCAAAGACGAAATTCAGGGCGCAGAGCAGGATGCCACCGCAAAAGTGCCAAGCATAATAGGTCATAAGAGCGTCTTTACTGATCCACTGATAAGCCAGGATAAGCGGTGTCGTCAGGGGCGAGAAGACATACAGCGGATGGGTGTAGAGCAGGGCGTTTTTCATGTAGAAGGTGTCAAAAAAGCTTTCTGCCGTCACGAAGTAGCAGGCCACGATCATCACCACGATCAAGCCATAGGCAAGCCCGCTCACCAGAGCGTTCAGCGCGTTGCCGGAGAGCATCACGCCCACAAGGCAGGCATTGTATACGATCAGAAAGCACAAGGTCAGTTTCAGAAGCACCAGGATCACTTCCACCAGGATCGTGCCAAAGAACATGCCCTTTAAGTAAATGATGAAGATCAGGGCCACGATAAAACTTGAGGTCATTGCGGGCACCAGCCAGATCAAAAGGCCGCTTAGCCAACCGGAAAGGAAGAGCTTCTTTCTGGAGACGGGAATGCCGTGGTAAAGATCCACCATCTGCCTGTGGTAGAGATAGCGGAAGCCAAGGAATGCCACGATCATGGCCCCAATGAAGGCGATGACAAGCATCAGGAGAAAATGGTAACTGCTTAGGAAGCCTTTTGCGAGACTAAGTTTGTAGGTGTTGTACTCGCTTAGGGTCATGAGAAATTCATGATTCATGTTGTACATGTTGCCGTCGATGATCAGGAAATTTCTTTTGCGGAGATCAAACATGCTCAGGAAAAAGAGCACTGCCACGGGGCCAGCCAGAAAGCTTCCGAGGATGGAGAGCGCCAGCATCCAATGTTTGTGCCGCAAATCCTCTCGTATCAATGCAAGCAGGCAGATGGATGATTTATTCGTAGATTTTTGAGAAGTCATAGCCTTTTACCTCCATTTCGCTGATGAAGATTTCCTCCAGGGTCAGGGGGAGGAGCTCCCAGAAGACGGGCTGCAGTTCCAGCTGAAGCTTTGCAATGTCTGAGCTCTTTCCGCGCAGCGTCAGGGTCGTGAGCGTTCCGGTGGTTTCCCGATTCAGGATCGGGAACTGCTCCGCGATGCGGTTTACGTCCTCGGGCGAGCGCAGCACGCACTGCAGCTTGAAGATCCCGAGCTTCATGGAATCGAGATCCTTCGAGAACAGGATGCCGCCCTCGTGCAGAAGGCCCACGTGATCGCAGATGTCCTCGAGCTCACGCAGGTTATGGGAAGCGATGATGGGCGTCAGACCGCGGTCAGCCATCTCTTTAATGAACAGGCTCTTGATGGCCTGGCGGATCACAGGGTCAAGCCCGTCGAAGGTCTCATCGCAGAGAAGATATTTGGTTCCGGCGCTCACGCCGAGCATAACGGAGAGCTGTTTTTTCATGCCCTTGGAGAAGGTGTTGATCTTGCGCTTCACGTCGAGCTTTAAGGTTTCCATGAGCTTTAGGAAGCGTTCCTCGTCAAAGTTTTGGTATGCCGTCTGGTAGAAGTGGACCATGTCCATGGGTGTGCCGTTTACAAAGAAATATTGATCATCTGAAATGTAGAAGACCTTTGACTTTGCGCTTGGATTATCGTAGACGCTTTCGCCGTCGATCAAAACTTCGCCTTCTTCCGGGCGGTAGATTCCGCAGACGCAGCGAAGCAGCGTACTTTTTCCGGAACCGTTGGTTCCGATCAGGCCAAACACCTGGCCTTCCTCCACCGAGGCAGAGACGTTTTGCAGTGCGGTTATTTCATCAAATCGTTTTGTGACGCCTTTGATCTCGATCATATGCTTATTCCTCCTTCGATGACGCATTGGCGTCCTTAGTTTCATTGTTTGCGGGCGGTGTGTTTGTAGCCGTGGGCGGACCGCCGGGCCCGTCATAGGCTTTCCGCGCCATCTCCAGCACTTCCTCTAACGAAAGGCCGGAAGACCGCGCTTTGCCAAGGGCTTCCGTGAGCTCCTGCCTGGCAGCAGTCTGGAACCCCTTTTGCCAGTCGCTTCGGTCCGTTACGTAATTGCCGCGGCCGACGACGGTGTAAATGTAGCCGTCCTGCTCCAGCTGCATGTAAGCGCGCTGGATCGTGTTCGGATTGATGGAAAGCTCCATCGCAAGCGAACGCACGGAAGGAAGCTTCGCATTGGATTCCAACGCACCACATACGATCAGCTGGGCAAGCTTTTCCGTGATCTGTTCATATAAAGGTCGTTTGTCTCTGTAATCAATTACGATCATAATGCCTCTCCATCTGCCGCCGCTGCGGCAAGTTCTGATTTTTTTACATGAAATGGTCAAAACCATGTTCCGCCCAATCACGGAATGATCAAGTTACGCACAATCTCAAGGATCCACAGATGAATGGGGTAAATAACGTAGAACAGATACTTCGAGAATTTGGTATTCTTGCCGCGTTCCCCGTTATAGAGGAGAATGAAGAAGATTACCACAAACATGGCCCACTCGTTGTCAAAGCACAAATCCGTATATAGCGAGGTGACCGCGGGTCCCGTGAAATACGAAAACAGTGCCTTTGCCAACAACAAGCCGCTCCAGACGCAGATCCCGACGCACTGCAGAGCCTTCCTTTCATGGAAGAACCATACGATCAATGTTACAGGCAACAGTTCAAGTCCACCCTCTAAGAAAAGACTGAAGGTTCCGATCGCGACAGCGAGGACGACGTTTGGAGCGACTTTGTTCCGCTGCTTTATGTTTTCCAAACACCAGACAAAGGCAAACAAAACTGCCAGCGTCAGAAAAATGTTGTTTCCGTTTATCAATGAGCGAAAAGTATATTCTCCCGTACGGGTATCCACGTTATGGAATATGTAATTCAAAATGACGTTTCCGACCAGCATGATGAGCGCCACTGCAGAAAGCCTGGTCAGGAGTTTTCGCCGACTTCTGGTATGATAGAAGCCGTCGATCATCAAATAAAGAAAAAGGGGCGATACAAATCGCGTTATCACCGGGATCCACTGTGGCCAAAACGGCCAATTCATGTATTCATGCATTGGCCAGTTTAAGTTGGAGTATAGGTGGTCTAATATCATAAAGCATAACGCGATCAGCTTTAATTGATAGGAATTTAAACCTTTTTTCATATATTTCTCCAATGCAAATGAGTGTACTAAGCTGCTTAGTACACCCATAATACATCCGAAATATGTAATTGTCAATAAGATAAATTCTAAAGATTTCTTAAGATTCAATTTAGAAGAGATCACAGGATCCCGGTGAATACTTCAAAATAGGACAGGCAGGAGTAGACGTGCAGGAAAAGCAAAAACCAGCTGAAGATGAGATACGCCGTGTGGGCTTTTCCGCTTTTGGCCTGGACTGTCACGTTCAGGAGGCGGTATGCGGCGACTGCAAACAGGACCGTCATGCCTGCCATCATGCACCAGGCAAAGTTGCCGGCATCCTTGCGAGAACCGGACTCCGCGAGGATCGAGAATTCCAGAACGCCGAAGGCATAGCCCAAAAAGGAAAGGCGGCCTTCTTCGGATTTATGGAAATAGCCAAGGTTCGTGAGGACCATCCAAAGCGGGAAGCACATGCCAAGCAGGATCGAGGTCGGAACGTTCAAAGTGAAGAAATGCCAAACTTCCAAGGGCTTTGTGACAACGACGGAGGTGCCTTGCTCGGTGCCATAGTAGAAGAGGGCAACATATTCCGTGATCACGTAGGCGCAGGCGGGGAGGGTCGCAAGTGCGAGCTTCCAGGCGCTGTTCCAGACGGAGAGGAGATGCTTTCTTTGGCCGAACTGTTTCTTTACGAGTTGTTTCTTTTCCTTGCCGCTTTGCTTTTCAGCATCCGAAATGGGTGCGAACACGCCGTCCATGGCGCCGACAAGGTCGATCAGGATCATCAGAACCCCGGCCGGCAGGAGCATATACATGAAGGTGGGCTTTGCGATCACGGAAAGAAGTGCGGACAGGGCAAACCACAGGTAAACGTGCTTTTTAAAGTAGAGCGGGGATTTGCCGCGGTAGCCGCGGATCACGTCGATGCCTGCCATCAGGGCGAGCATGCCGAAGCCCTTCGAGGCGATATGCGTCGGGTTGTGCAAGGGGTTGGGCGTAAAGGCGCCAAGATATCCGTCGGAGAACCATTCCATCACATAAGGGCCGACAAAGGAGAGGGCGCCGGCGCCGAGTGCCGCGAGGGCGAGGCGTCTTTGGCCGGTGTGGTTTCTGAAAAGGCCGGTGAGGAACCAGGTCATCACGAAGTAGGCAAAGAGGCCAAAGAGCGCAAAGGAGAGCGCCGCGGATTCCCAAAGGGGGATGCTGAGGCGGGACTCAAAGAATTTGACCACGAGGTGCCAGAGCATGTGAGGGACCTTCAGCCAGGTCTCGAGGAAATTCTTGGGATTGAGGTAGAAGTTTTGCGCGAAGACCGCGTGGGCTTTCATGTCCTGGAGGCCGTCCGCATAGCAAAGGCCCAGGGCAACCTTGTAGTAGATCACAAAGACGAGGACGGCAAGGCCGCTTGCGGAAATTGCGTCCGCAGGGGAGTACATGGGCGTCTCGCCATATTTGTACAAGGAGGGATCCTTGGCGTTTTCGCGAAAATATTCTTGAATGGAGTGCCAGAGCTTTTTCATGAGGGGCTCCTTTTTGCATGGTTGATGGGTTGCCTTGTATTGAGAGGCTGCCCCGGTTTTGTGAGGATGTTCCAGTTTTGTGAGGCTGCCCCGGTTTTGTGAGGATGTTCCAGTTTTGTGAGACTGCCCCGGTTTTGTGAGGATGTTCCAGTTTTGTGAGACTGTTTCGGTTTTGAGAGGCTATCCCGATTTTGAGGGGCTACCCTAGTATTGTAGCACTAAATTGCTTTGCGGGGAAGAAAAAGTTGAAGATGCAATATTATGTCATCAGCACAGCCGTCCTTGCTTGCCTGGAATCCACATATGCTTTTCGAGCAAGCAACCGCTTCCCGTTCTGCTTGCCTGGCTATGATTCTGGCGCTATGAGCAAGCGTTTTTTGTTCTTTTTGCATGCCGGGAATTTGTTTTTTCCTATCAGGCAAGCATTTATCGCCCTTTTTGCTTGCCTGGGATTCGCTATCTCCCGCGGAGCAAGCAGAGAAGCTTGCCTGGCAATCAATCTCGCATTTTAGGCAAGCAACGATGGTCTTTTTTGCTTGCCTGAAAACCGTTTCTTTCGTTTGGGCAAGTAACAGCTGCTTTTCACGCTTGCCTGAAAACCGCTTCTTTCGTTCGGGCAAGTAACAGCTGCTTTTCACGCTTGCCTGGATCCTGTTTTGGGGTTTTAGGCAGCCTGGGATGTTTCGAAAACACAAATATGAAATGGGACAAGAAGGACATGAGTTCGGTGGCACTTAGAAATCTCAAAGTTTCAATTTATTTCCACAGCTCGCCCCAGACTTTGTCGCAGAGGTTTGTGCAATAGGTGTAGGAGAAGGCGGGGTCTTGGTGGCGGATCTGGTTGGCTGCGGCGAGGTCGTCGGTGTAGGCGGAGAGGGGATAGACCGTGACGCCGTCGGTGCCGTTTGTCAGGTGGCAGACGAGGGCGGTGACGCCGTAATCGGAAATGGCAACGGTGCCGTCCTCGGCGCGCTCTAGGGTGATCTGGGCCATGCCGCCGACCATGCGGTTTGCGATGCCGTCGCCGGAGGAAGAGGTCCAGTTGACAAAGTTGCCGAGGGAATAATAAACCAGCATGGAATGGCCTGTTTCCTCATCGGTCAGGACTTCCACGGGCTCGATCACGTGCGGGTGGGTGCCGATCACAAGGTCCACGCCGTTTTCCAAAAAGAGCTTAGCCCATTTTTGCTGGGAAGCGTCGGCGGTGAGTCGGTATTCGGTGCCCCAGTGCGGGCAAACGACGGTGAAATCCGCGACGGACTCAGCATACTGAATGTCAGAAATCACCTTTTCCCTGTTGCCAAGAAGGTCCACGGCGTAAGGCATGTCCGAAGGCAGCGCGATGCCGTTGGTGCCGTAGGTATAATTCAGGAAGGCAATCTTCATGCCGTCCTTTTCGAAGATATATAATGCGTCGTCGGGGTTGTCGTGGAGGCCGAGGATCGTGATCTCGGGGTAGTTTTCCTCCCAGAAATCCAGGCAATTGGTGACGCCCTCCTTGCCCTTGTCCATCGCGTGATTCGTGGCGTGGCATATGACGTCGAAGCCCGCCTCCACAAGATCGTCGCCGACCTCATACGGCGCGTTGAAGCGTGGGTAGCCGCTGATGCCAAGCTCCGTACCGCCAAGGATGACTTCCTGGTTGACCAGCGCAAGATCGGCCGCCTCGATCAGGTCCTTCGTGTTGGCAAAGATGGCGTCGTAGCTGTAGCTTCCGTCCTCGCGCTTTGCACTCTTCTCCACTGGCGTGTGCAGCAGAATGTCCCCCACCATCAAAAGGGTGATGGATTCCGGCTCTGGCTCAGGCGTCGGCTCTTCCGTGGGCTCGGGCGTGGGCTTTGCCGTTGCCTCCGGCGTCGGCGCAGGCGTCGCCTCCATACTCGCGACAGATGACTGCGCCAACTCCTCCGATACATCAAAATCCGGCTGCGAACCTCGCCCACAGCCGGTTAACCCAGACATAATCGCTATTAGCACTATATACGTAATGATTTTCCTCATGATGACAATAATTCCTTATCTATTCTTTCAATCAACTCGGGGCTGCGTTCGAGGGATCCCTCTCAGCGACGTTCGCACTCCGTAGGAGTACGTAGCGGATACTAAGGCATCTCACGAATATTGCAAGGGCAGCAATATTCGTGATACGCTGCCTAAGTACCGACGTGCTCCTACGGCCCTTCGAGGGACCACCTCAAACCGCCCCTCGGGTTGGCTGCAGGCATAGTCGAGATTCGCAACAGGGGTGCTATGTGGTAATCTACCGATATCGGCATACTCGAGGGGAAGGGCGCGTTGTCCCTCCTCAGGATTGTATGCCAGGCGTCGGTACTTAGGCCACGTATCGCATAAGGTCACCCAGTGACCGCAATGCGAGGGGCCTTAGTACCGATACGCCGCATTAGAAAGCGCGAGCGGTCCTGAGGACGGGATACGCGCCCTAGCCCCGAGTTAGCGTGTTTAATGAAGGGTGGTTATGCCGACCGCTTCGAGAATACGTAAACCTCAAAATCCTCCACGGTCATTGGCTTTGCGAAATAATATCCCTGGAACAGCTTGCAGCCCATGTCAGACAGCACCTGGTACTGGGACGGCGTCTCGACGCCCTCCGTCAGCGACCCGATGCCAAGCTCCTCCGACAGCTGAATGATATTCCGCACGATGGTCTTCGCCTTATATTCATTCTGCGACTTGCTCAGGAAATTCATGTCGATCTTCAGAAAGTCCACGGGCATGTCTTTTAGCATGTTCAGCGACGAATAGCCGCTTCCGAAATCATCCATCTCCACGATAAATCCGGCGTGTTTCAGATCATGGAAGATCCCCATTCTCTTTTCCACGTCCGTCATCATCGCCGACTCCGTGATCTCGATCCGAAGTCTTGTGGGATCAACGCCAAACTCCGTGACAAGTGCCTTCAGCTCCGCAGGCACGTCCATGAAATAAAAGTCACGCGGCGAGATGTTCACCGAAAGGAAGAGCGGATGATCCTTCCAACGGGCCAAGAGCTCACAGGCGCAGCGCCACATGTAACGGTCGATCTCACTGATCATGCCGTTCTTTTCAAACACGGGAATAAAGGAGTTTGGATTCAGGAATCCGTGCTCCGGATGATTCCAGCGGATCAAGGCCTCCGCGCCGACCACGGTTCCGGAAGGGTCCACGATGGGCTGCAGATAAGGCACGATCTGCTTGCTCTCTAACGCCGAACGCAGGTCCGCGGAGATCTTCTGATCCCAGAGAGCCTTGCTGCGCATGGCGTCGTCATAATATGCTATATGCTTTTGATAATCATCCTTGATGGAGGTCAGTGCAAGGTGTGCGCGGTCAAACATCACGGACACGTCCATGTTCTTTTCGGTGAGAACGTAGACGCCGAGGTGGATCAGCACGTGGTGCGAGATCTTGTCCTTCTTGACTTCAAAGTCCGCCAGGGTCTGCTCGATCCTGTGGGGGTCGAATTCATCCACGGGAAGGCACACGCCAAAGGTGTCGCCGGCAAGACGCCCGCAGACTGCGTTGCTCGAAAGACCGTTCTGAACCCAGTCGCCGATGCACTGGATCGCATAATCGCCAAAGGCATTTCCAAACACGTCGTTGACAATCTTGAAGTTCTTGACGTCCACGAACACGACCATGTATGGCACGTTGGCCTTGCGCAGTAACAGTTCCCTGATCTTTTGATAAAGATAATCCTTCGTGTAAAGCCCTGTCAAGGAATCGTGCATGCTATTGTACAGTTCTTGCTCAAAATGTTGCTGATCCCAGGTGTTGTCACGGATGGAAAGGTATGAGCCGGCGATGCGTCCGCGCTCGTCCTTGAGCTCACGCTTTTCGAGAAGATAGTATTGCGGGTGATCTTCCGGGCCGATGGTCCGCCTTGAGGTCCAGTTGTTGCCTTCCTGCTCATAATCTCCAAAGGTCTGAGCGAGCTTGAGCTTTACCTGATCCAGCTCCTTTTCGTCAACGCCTGCCATGGCCAGGCCCGGAGCGTTCGCCCAAATGCAGCGGCCCGAGCCGTCAAAGAAGAACAACGCCTCCGGCATATCAGATGCGATGTTCGCAAGCATGCGGTCCAAAAGCCTCATTGGCTGATAGTACAGGGAGAAATAGAAGATCAAAATTCCGAAGACGCCAAAGCCTACCATGGAGCGGTCGATGGGCGTCCTTGAGAAGATGAAGAAGGTCTGCCAGATCGAAAAAACGATCAGGGTAAAGAGGATCACGGAATAGCGCTCCACGTTGATGCGGGATGCGCGGGCGGCTTTATATGCAAACACGATGATCACGGCTGCAAGGATGCCGTAGCAAAGAACGCGGTGCAGGGTCTGGCCCAGATAAGGCACCAGCCGGAAGTAGGGCTCGCCCTCCGCAACGATCTCCTCGGTGGAGAAGGCCTGACCAAAGAAAGGATTCAGCACGTACTGAAATATGTCGGCGCCGACAAGACCGTATACGATGAAGCGGTGCTTGGGGCTCGGCCAGGAAAGAACGCAATATCGAAAGGCAAAATGCAACAGGGAAACAACGACGGCGTCCATGCCGAGGAAGTAAACGTAGTAGCCAATCTGCGCGGGAAGCCGGGTGATCGAGGAAATGATGATCAGGTTGCCGATCACGGGAAAGATCAAAGAAAACGTCAAAATGGCAACGGAAGTACCGATCGCCCTGTGTGACCGCTTGGAGACCACGGTGCAGACGCTTAAGGCGATGACCAGCAGTATGAAGATGATGGCGAACATTGTTCTCATACGCGTACCCCACTGGAACCGAACCTAACCGTTTTGACGTAAAACGTGGACATAGTTATACTTATATACAGTATAGCAGAAAATGGGGAAAAATACAAGGGAAATGGATTGTATCCACAACCTAAAAATGGTAAAATATGATGGTAGTAAAATGCATGGCGCGGTGGCGCGGAGGGTACCGATATGATGGATGCGTTGAAGAAGCAAATGTGTGAATATTTCGTGGGGAAGGAGAGCGTTGCGGAGAATGTGCTGATCTGTCTTCTGGCGGGCGGGCACCTGCTCCTCGAGGACGTGCCGGGCGTTGGCAAGACCACGCTGGCCCGGATCCTCGCAAAGTCCATGGAATGTGATTTTGGGCGCATCCAGTTCACGCCGGACACGCTTCCTGGCGACGTGGTGGGCACGTCCGTATATAATGCAAAAACAGGTGAATTTACCTATCGAGAGGGCGCGGTCATGCACCAGATCCTGCTTGCGGACGAGATCAATCGTACCTCGCCCAAGACCCAGGCCAGCCTTTTGGAGGCCATGGCGGAGGGAAGCGTGACGGTGGATGGAAAGACCTACCCGCTGCCGCAGCCCTTTATGGTCATCGCGACGCAAAACCCCGTGGAATTTCTTGGAACCTACCCCCTGCCGGAGGCCCAGATGGACCGCTTTATGATGCGGCTGTCGGTGGGATATCCCGAAGCAAGCGAGGAGTTTCGCCTCGCAAGGAATTTCCTGTCTGGCAAGACCGTGGAGGGAGTTACGGGCGTCTGCAAGGCGGAGGACATTCTGAAAATGCGCGAAAGCGTTGAAAAGGTGACGCTTTCTGACGGCGTTGTCAGGTACGTACAGGACATTGTAAGGCTGACGCGTGAAGAAAAGAGCTTTGTGCTCGGAGCAAGCCCCAGGGCAATGCTTGCGCTGCTCCGTGCTTCCCAGGCGAAGGCATATCTTTCGGGGCGCGATTTCGTAAAGCCCGATGACGTAAAGGCCGTTGCCGTGATTGTTTTGCATCACCGTCTGACCCTCACGCCGGAAGCCAAGATCCGCAAGGAAGAGGTGGACCGCCTTCTGAAGGAACTGATCCTGAAAGCAAAGGTACCCATGGAGTAAGCATGAAACGTAATCGCATCATATTTGCCATATTGTGGATCTTATCCCTAGTGGGGATCAGCTTTTTCGGCGGTCCCGTCAGCTATGGCTTTTTTGTGTTGCTTACGTTTTTGCCTTTGGTTTCCCTTCTTTATCTTTTATTCGTATTCATATTCTTCCGAATCTACCAGGAGCTGGACGGCAAGCAGCTCATGGCCAATCATGTGGTTCCCTTTTATTTCACGCTGATGAATGAATATCATTTCGGCTTCGTGGGCATTCGCGTGCGGTTTTATTCGTCCTTTTCTACCATCAGCGGTCTCGACGACGGCGTGGAATATGAGCTTTTGCCCCAGACGGGCATCAAGAAGCAGACTGGCCTGACCTGTAAGTATCGCGGGGAATATGAAGTCGGCATCAAGACCGTGGAGCTGACGGATTATTTCCGCCTGATCCGCATCTCTTATCATAACCGCGAGGCGCTGCGCGTGATCGTAAAGCCCAATCTTGTGGAGCTGTCCGACCTTCGGAGCGTCGACCTGGCGCAGACCATGGCGCGGGATACGCAGACCAACCCCACGGAGCGCGACGTGCTGGTGCGTAATTACGAGGCCGGCGATGACGTCCGCCAGATCAACTGGAAGGCTTCCGCCCGCACCGGGAATCTTTTGGTACGCAAGCTGATCGGCGAGGAGCGCGAGGGCGTCGGCATTCTCATGGGAACGAACCGTATTAGCGACGACAACATGGTCTATCTCCCCGTGGAAAACAAAATGCTGGAGACAACCATTGCGCTGACGCTGTTTTTTGCGAAAAAGAACATTCTGGTCCATGCCTATCATGCCTCTGGCGGTCTTACCGAGAGAAGCATTTACGGCCTGGCGCAGTTTGATGCGTTTTATGAAGCCTTTTCGGCCGTGGAGTTTCGCGATGACGTAATCGAAGACCAGCTCCTTGCGCAGGCCTCCGCAAGGCCTGAGATCTTCCGGTGCAAGACGGTCTTTTTGGTGCTTCACGAATGGACGCCGCAGGCGCTGGAGATGGTGCGGCTCCTGCATGAAAATAATGTGTTCGCGGTTGCATATCTTGTGCGAAAAGACATGCCGGACAACCTTCCGGGATCCCAGCTTCCCGGCACGGAGCTGGTTTGGATCTCGCCGGATGCGGACCTACAGGAGGTGATGTGATATGATGAATATCCTTTACGACCTCCTTTATATGATCCCGCTTTGCATCGTCGTGACGGCTTTTGGCGAGCCGGAATTTGGCGGGCCCGAAAAGAAAATTTTTACGTTTGCGGTTTCCCTGATCGTGCTGGGGATCTGCGTTACCTTAAAGCATTGGAAAAACCGCATGAAATATCTGATCCCGGGTGCCCTTCTGGCACTTGGCGCGGGCGTGGTGCTCATCCATGCGCCCGAGGGGCGCGGAGAGTTCCTTTGGAACAGTCAGTGGATCCTTTGGACGGCCCTGGCCTCCGTCGCAAGCTTTTTCGTGGGGTGGCTCTGGGCGAACAGCCGTAGGGCAAGAAGGCTGTTTTCCGCGGTACTCCTTGTCGCTTTGATCCTTGTCATGGTGTTCTTTAGAGACCCCGTGAAGGCGGCGGTGGATCTGGGATTTTTCCTGATCATTCTTTGCGTCGTGGATGAGATCCAGCATTATTGGAAAAAGAGCGGTACCGTGGACGCGAGAGGACACATGGTGTCAATTGCGCCGTTTTTGCTTGTACTCGGGCTTTTGGTGTTTGTGATCCCTGCGCCGGAAAATCCTTATGACTGGCGGTTTGCCGTGCGCATTTTCGAGCAGGCTTCCTATTATGTCAAGTGGACGAGCAAGTGGTTCGGCGGCGTATCTGACGATTACAACGCCACCCTGGGCTTTTCCGATGACGGAAGGTTTTGGTCAAACCTGTCGAAGCGGGACAAGACGCAGATGGTCCTTTCGGCCAAGCGGGACGCAGGCGATGTGGTCTACCTGCGCGGCAAGGTCATGGACACCTTTGACGGCCGCAACTGGACGGCGACATACGAGGAAGAAAATCACGACTCGATGATGGACACCATCGAGACCCTCAGCGCCGTGACGAAATATGATGAAGAATATATCAGAAACTACCTTTGGAGGGTGGAGCTGAAGCTGAAATACGAAGACTTCACCACCAAGTACTTTTTCTCGCCCCTAAAGCCCGTGCTTGGGATCGATAAGATCAGTGAGATCCCGTACGTACAGCAGGGCGGTGACCTGATCACCACAGGCGATCCCCTCGGATATAAGACGGAATACCCCGTCATATTCTATCGCATGAACCAGGATCACGTGGGGTTCCAGGAGTTCCTTCGCGAGGCCGAAGAGCCCGACAAGGAGACCTGGGAGGCCACGCGTACAAGGTATGAGCCTTTGGACGTGGTGCGGGATCGGAACGCCGGAACAAGGGATTCCGGGACTTCTTACGAAGATTATCTTGCATACAAGGAGCGGATCAAGGCGTATTATCTGCAGGACGTGCAACTTTCCGACGAGGTGAGCGCCTTTTTAGAAAAGCTCTTTGAGACTGCGACCTCTGACTTTGACAAACTGGCACGCATTGAAGCGTACCTGGCTTCGATGGAATATACCGACACGCCGGGAAAGCTTCCTGACAGTGTGGATTCGCCGGAGGCCTTTTTGGAGTACTTCCTAAGGGATAAGAAGGAAGGGTACTGCAGTTATTTCGCAACGGCCTTTGTGCTGCTGGCAAGGAGCCAGGGGATCCCTGCAAGGTATGTGCAGGGCTTTTACGTGGACAAATATGCCGACGAGGTGGTCGACGTGAAGTCCGCCATGGCCCACGCCTGGCCGGAAGCATATCTGGACGGCATCGGCTGGATCGCGTTTGAGCCGACGCCGGGGAAGAAGTATATCAACGCCTGGACTTTTAAGAAGAAGGTAAAGGACATGGGGCCCGCGGCGGCGCCTGCACCCACCCCGAGCACGGAGCAGCTCGACCCGGACAAGATGCTCGAGGGTACGGGAGAGGAAGAAGAGGCCGTTGGGATCAACTGGGGCCTGATCCTCTTGCCGCTGGGGCTGGTACTCCTGTTCCTTGCTGCGTTCCTTCTGATCGACTTCTTGCTCGTTCGGATGAATTATCGAAAGCTGGACGAAGCGGGGCGGTTTAGGGCGACTTGCAGAAAGAACCAGCGGATCCTCGGGTACCTGGGGTATCGCATGGAAGAGGGCGAGACGCTGGCGGAATTCTACGACAGAGTATCAAGCGAGCTTGGAGAGGAGCCTCTCGGATACCTCTTAGAGCACGAGCTCATTGCCTATGCGGGAAAGCAGCCGAATGAGGCGAGCCTTGCGCTTGCGACGCGGGACCTTGGGGCCCTTTTGGTGCTTCTTAAGGAAGCCAAGGGCAGATGGTATTTCTGGTATCGCTATCAGATTTACAGAATGGATGCAGGAAAGAAATAAATCCTCTTGACAAACCAAAGCTATCCCCATATACTTTGAGTGATTGATATGAATTCGAAACACACAGGTCGCGGTCATGCACGGGCTGCGGCAACTTGAAATAATGATACAGGAGGTCATAAAATGTTAGAGAAGATCAGACAGGTAATCGCAGAGCAGCTTGACGTGAACGAGGACGAGATCACGGAGGATACCAATCTCCAGGACGATCTTGGCGCAGATTCTTTGGACATTGTTGAGCTCATCATGGCGTTTGAGTCGGAGTATGACATCGAGCTGCCCACCGAGGAGCTTGAGAACATTGCCACCGTTAAGGACATCATGGATCTGATGAAGAAGATGGGCGTGGACATGTAATCCTTTCTGAAGAGACGTTAAAAGAGCGATGCTTTTTGCATCGCTCTTTTTTTCGCGCTTTTTAGGTCCTGTTGGGACGAAGGTAAAGGTTTTGCTGGCCGCCCTGGGTGTAGAGATTGCGGTATTCCGTGGGCGAGCAGCCTTTGTTGCGCTTAAACGTCCTGTTGAAGGAGGAAAGGCTTGAAAAGCCTGCCTGGATCGAGACGTCCGTGACCGGATATTTCGGAACGAGCAGCATCTGCTCGGCCGCCCGGATGCGCTTTTCGGTGAGATATTCATAAAAAGTGTGATTGGTATATTCCTTGAACAGCCTTGTGAAGTAAAACTTCGAAAAGCCCGCGATCTGCGCCGCCTGCTCGAGGGTGATGTTCTCGGAATAGTGTTCGTCGATATAATCGAGCACCATGGTAAGCTGGCTGACCACGGAGCTATTCTTCATGGTGGCCCCGACGGAAGCGGGAACCGCGCCAATGTTTTTCTCGCCCACCTTTGCGAAAAAGCTAAGGAGGCAAGCGTAAAGGTTCATTTCCTTGGTCACGCTCTTGCCCCAGTAATGCTCCGCGAGGAGAAGGATGAGCTTGGCCTCTTCGGCGTAATATTCCGGATCGTCATCGTAAGTGATGCGCATGGGCTGCGACAAAAGGGACTGCACGTAGTTGTAGCCCGGAAGCTGCGACAGGAAGTTCAGCTCGAAGATGTAGATCAGGCGCGAGCCGGAATTCGGCGCTTCGAGAGAGTGGATGGTGCCGGCCGGGATGATGAAAATGTCGCCGGGCTCCAAAACATAGGTTTCTGAAAGAATGTGGGCCACGTAGTTGCCCTCTAACGGCATGATGATCTCCAGCGCAGTGTGCCAGTGGCTGGAGAAGCTTGCGTTTTGTATGTTGTACCAAAAGCGCATGGACGAGCTTTTTACGACCTGGACGTGTTCATGGTTGCCTTCGAGGACCCGATCTCCGTTGGGGATCATGTCCGGCTGAACCAGGTATTTTTGCTTTTGTTCCGGTGAGATGTAAAATAATTCAGGCGGATTCATCGGTCCTCTCCTTTCGTTTTTGATAAGGTTTTTGTAAAACGTTTTTGTAACAATTTCGCAATATCTGCTTTGCATTTATTGCTATTTGCGTTCATCGTAGCACAAAATGAAAACTATTTCAATAAAAATTCTCTAAAATTGCGATTTTTAAGAAACTCCGCGGTGCGAAAAAAGGCAACATTTGCACATGACGACAAGTAATCACGTAATATTGACACTTTTGAATGCCTCGTTTATACTGAAATCAGGTTCTTTTATGAATATTGCCATTTGGCGGAATGAGAGGATACAGGTATGGAAACTGCGAAGAATGCAATTCTTTCCGGAACTGCCGTTTTAGGCATCGAATTTGGCTCTACAAGGATCAAGGCGGTGCTTGTGGACGGAACGCATCAGCCCATCGCAATGGGCGTCCACGATTGGGAAAATCGTTTCGAGGACGAGATCTGGACCTACAGCATGGAGGATATCACGACTGGCTTGCAGGATTGTTATGCATCCCTGGCAAAGGACGTGCAGGACAAGTACGGCGTGCCGCTGAAAAAGCTTGGCGCCATCGGTTTTTCCGGCATGATGCACGGGTATATGCCGTTTGATAAGGACGGAAACCTTCTTGTTTCCTTCCGTACCTGGAGGAATACCATGACGGGACAGGCCGTAAAGGAGCTTTCTCCCCTGTTTGCGTTCAACGTACCGCAGAGATGGAGCATTGCGCACCTTTATCAGGCAATCCTGAATCAGGAAAAGCACGTGAAGGACGTTGCATTCTTTACGACGCTGGCTGGATTCATTCACTGGAAGCTCACGGGGCTTAAGGTGATGGGCATTGGCGAGGCATCCGGCATGTTCCCCATCGATTCCGAGATCATGGACTACGATCAGAGAATGCTGGATCAGTTTGACAGTCTGGTAAGGAATTGGGGCTATAAGTGGAACATCCGCGAGATCCTTCCGAAGGTTCTGGTAGCTGGCGAGAGCGCAGGCACGCTGACCGAAGAGGGTGCAAAGTTCCTGGATCCTACCGGAACGCTGGAGCCCGGCTGTCCGATGTGCCCTCCTGAAGGCGACGCAGGTACCGGCATGGTGGCAACCAATGCCGTAAAGGTACGCACCGGTAATGTTTCCGCAGGTACCTCCATTTTCTCCATGGTGGTTTTGGAGAAGGCGCTTTCGAAATATTACGAAGAGATCGACATGGTGACCACGCCGGACGGATATCCCGTGGCAATGGTGCACTGCAACAACTGTACTTCAGACTTGAACGCATGGGTGAACCTGTTTAAGGAGTTCTCCGAGCAGTTCGGCATGAAGATTGACATGAACGATCTGTATGGCACGCTGTATCGCAAGGCTCTTGAGGCAGATAAGGACTGCGGCGGCCTGATGGCGTACAACTATTTTTCCGGCGAGCCCGTAACGGGCTTAAACGACGGCGGACGTCCCATGTTCCTTCGCACGCCCGACGCAAAGTTCACGCTGGCAAACTTCATGAGAAGCCATCTGTACAGCGCACTTGCGGCTCTGAAGGTTGGTAACGACATCCTGCTCAAGAAGGAGCAGATCACGGTGGACAGCCTGATGGGTCACGGCGGTCTGTTCAAGACGCCCGTGGTTGGCCAGAAGATGCTTGCGGCAGCGCTGAACGCACCCGTGACCGTGATGGATACGGCAAGTGAGGGCGGCCCTTGGGGCATGGCGATCCTCGCATGCTACATGATCGAAAAGGAAGCAGGCGAAGAGCTCGCAGATTATCTGGAGAAGAAGATCTTTGCAGGACAGACCGGTTCCACGATCGCGCCCGATCCTGAGGACGTGGCAGGCTTTGATGCCTTCCTTGCAAAGTACGTAAATACCATCCCTGCGCAGAAGGCCGCAGTGGAAGGGCTTAAGTAAGGCTGCCTGGCAGTAGTGGAGATTGCAGAGACTACGGCTTGGGATGAGGAATCAAGAATAAAGCAGTAAAGACATAAAGGAGACACACAAAAATGTTAGAAGAGTTGAAGAAGTTGGTTTATGAAGCCAACATGGATCTGCCGAGGTACGGTCTCGTGACCTTCACCTGGGGCAACGTGAGCGCAATCGACCGCGCCACGGGCTACTTTGTGATCAAGCCCAGCGGCGTGCCCTATGAGAAGCTTAAGCCCGAGGACATGGTGGTCATGGACTTAAACGGCAATAAGATCGAGGGAAGGTACAATCCCTCCTCCGATACCCCGACCCACGCAGAGCTTTACAAGGCGTTCCCTGAGATCGGCGGCGTGGTGCACACCCATTCTTCCTATGCGACAAGCTGGGCCCAGGCGGGCAGAAGCATTCCCTGCTACGGCACGACGCATGCGGATTATATCTACGGCGAGGTGCCTTGCGTAAGGTGCCTGACCAAGGAAGAGATCGAGGATGCTTACGAGGAGAACACCGGACATCTGATCGTCAATGAGTTCAAGCGCATGGGCAAGGATCCCATGGCGGTTCCCGCAGTGCTCTGCAAGAATCACGGACCCTTCGCATGGGGCAAGAATGCCAGCGAAGCCGTGCACAACGCAGTGGTTCTCGAGGAAGTTGCCAAGATGGCATACCGCGCGGAGACCATCAATCCCCGCATCCAGCCAGCCCCTCAGGAGCTTCAGGACAAGCACTACTACCGTAAGCACGGCGCGAATGCATATTACGGACAGAAGGAACAATAGGCCTCAATCCACAAGTTCAAAAAATAGTGCAACTTACGCGGAGGAGACTGGCAAAAAATGCCTAGACACTCCGCGTAATTTATGTTACTCTATAGGGTGGGAAAAATTGTAGCCGTTTCGACAGGATGGTTACGCAATACTATAATATTAAGCCGCCTTAAAACGGCAGAATGGAGGAAACCATGAACAATTTAGAGCTGCAAAAGACAGCGAACGAAGTTCGTAAGGGGATCGTGACTGCAGTTCACGCTGCAAAGGCAGGACACCCCGGCGGATCTCTGTCCGCAGCAGACGTGTTCACCTATCTCTACTTTGAGGAGATGAACGTTGATCCTAAGAATCCTGACAAGGAGGACAGGGATCGTTTCGTACTTTCCAAGGGCCACACCGCCCCTGGTCTTTATGCAACCTTGGCACAGAAGGGATATTTCCCGAAGGAGGAGCTTTTGAGCCTCAGAAAATTAGGCGCACTCCTGCAGGGACATCCCTGCATTCATATCCCCGGCGTAGACATGTCCTCCGGATCCCTTGGTCAGGGCATCTCTGCCGCAGTCGGCATGGCACTTGGCGCAAAGCTTGGCAACAAGGATTTCCGTGTTTACACCCTGCTTGGCGATGGCGAAATTCAGGAAGGTCAGGTTTGGGAGGCAGCAATGTTTGCAGGCTTCCGCAAGCTGGACAACCTGGTAGTGATCGTTGACAACAACGGCCTTCAGATCGACGGACCCGTTGACAAGGTTTGCTCTCCTTATCCCATCGATGAGAAGTTCAAGGCCTTCAATTTCCACGTGATCAACTGCAATGCGCATGACTTCGACGACATCCGCGCTGCCTTCAAGGAAGCAAAGGAAACCAAGGGCATGCCTACTTGCATCGTTATGCACAGCACCAAGGGTAAGGGCGTATCCTTCATGGAGAATCAGTGCGGCTGGCACGGCAAGGCTCCGAATGATGAAGAATATGCAATCGCTATGGCTGATCTCGAGAAGATCGGCGCTAGCCTGAACTAACGCGGAAAGGTAGGTATGATAAAATGGCAGACGTAAAGAAAATTGCGACCCGTGAAAGCTACGGTAACGCATTGAAAGATTTGGCAGAAGAATTCCCGAACCTGGTTGTTCTGGATGCAGACCTTGCAGAGGCAACCAAGACCGGCATTTTCAGAAAAGCATATCCCGATCGCCACATTGACTGCGGTATTGCAGAGTGTAACATGATCGGCGTGGCAGCAGGCCTTTCCACCGTTGGAAAGATCCCCTTCGTAAGCTCCTTTGCAATGTTCGCTGCAGGCCGTGCATACGAGCAGGTTCGTAACTCCGTTGGTTACCCTCACCTGAACGTTAAGATCGGCGCAACTCACGCAGGCATCACCGTTGGTGAGGACGGCGCAACCCATCAGTGTAACGAGGACATCGCCCTGATGAGAACGATCCCCGGCATGGTAGTTATGGTTCCCTCCGATGACGTTGAAGCAAAGGCAGCCGTTCGTGCAGCCCTTGAGTACGAAGGACCCGTTTACATCCGTTTCGGTCGTGCGGCAGTTCCCGTGATCAACGACAAGCCTGATTACAAGTTTGAAATCGGCAAGGGCACCGTGGTTCGCCCTGGTAAGGACGTAACGATCGTTGCCACCGGCATCTGCGTAGATTCCGCACTTGGCGCAGCTGAAAAGCTTGCTGCAGACGGCATCGACGCTGAAGTCATCAACATCTGCACCATCAAGCCTCTCGACGAGGATATCATCATTAACAGCGCAAAGAAGACTGGTAAGGTTGTGACCGTGGAAGAGCATTCCGTGATCGGCGGCCTTGGCAGCGCTGTTTGCGATTGCCTGTCCGAGAAGCTCCCTACGCCCGTGAAGAAGCTGGGCATGCAGGACGTATTCGGTGAGTCCGGTTCCGCAGGCGCTCTGGTTGCAAAGTATGGCCTGGACGCTGACGGCGTATATGCTTCCGTAAAGGCGTTTGTATAAAGGTCCTTGTTCTTGAAAAAACTGTGGCCGCATCGTTTCCGTCGTGATGGCGGTGCGGCCTTGTGAGGATGACATGAAAAATTTGTTATCGCCATCGATTCTCGCAGCGGATTTTTGGAATCTGGGAGAGCAGGTTCGGGCAGTGGAACGGGGAGGTGCTTCGTATCTCCACGTGGACGTGATGGACGGCGTGTTTGTGCCTTCCATTTCCTTTGGAATGCCCATACTTGAGGCGCTGAAGCGAAAAACGACGCTCCTTCTGGACGTGCATCTGATGATCGTGGAGCCGGAGCGATATATTGAGACCGTGGCCAGCAAGGGCGCGGACCTGATCAATTTCCACCTGGAAGCGGCCGCTTCCCCGATGGAAGTGATCCAAAAGATCCGAAGCCTTGGCAAGAAGGTCGGGATCACCATCAAACCCGCCACGCCCATCGAGGCGCTCGAGCCTTATCTGGAGTTGGTGGACATGGTGCTCATCATGACCGTGGAGCCCGGGTTTGGCGGTCAGGCTCTCATGCCGGACTGCGTGGAAAAGGTGCGCCAGCTCCGTAAGCTTGCGACCGAGCGCGGCATCCTCCTTGACATCGAAGTGGACGGCGGCGTTAAGGAGAGCAATCTCGAGATGATCTTAGAGGCAGGCGCCAACGTGATCGTTGCGGGCTCTGCCATCTTTGGCGGAAATCCTGAGGAGCGCACCAAGCTTTTCGTAGAGAAAATGACAGCAATGGAATCTTAAAAGAGGAAAGGAGGGCCATTCCCTCCTTTCTTCCGTTCCTTTCTTTGGGGAGAAAAGGATGACAAAAGCAATAAGGGACAGTAAGTTTTGGGGAAAATCACAAGCACTTCGCAAGAAGATGCGGTCACTGACCGTACGCTTGCCGTTAACGTTCATGATCAGCGGTCTGTTGATCGTGATCATTATTGTGCCCATCGCCTACTTCTGGTTCCAGAATCGCATGATCTCGGACTATGCCGACAGAGCGAATGCGATCACGAGCCTGATGGTTCCGATGATCGACGGCAATCTTGTGAATTCATACATGGACAAAGACCGGGACGCGGATGCATATGCAGCGATACGAAAAAAACTCATGGGCCTTAAGGACAACCTTCCTGACCTTCAGTATGCGCACGTGTTCCGTTATGATAGTGACGGCGCCAAAGTCGTTTTCAACATGCAGGACAAGGGCGAAAAGGCCGTTGGCGCGCCCGGACAGCTTTTGCAGGTGGAGCCTGCGTACGCCAAGGTGAAGGATCGCCTTGTGCGCGGCGAGGAGATCTGGGTTGTCACGAAAAACGAAGAGGGCTATCTATACACCTATTTCAAGCCCGTTTTTGATGATCTTGGCGTTTATCAGTGTCACTGTTGCGTCGTGTTTACGATGACGGAGCGTCACAGGCAGAACATCTCCTTCATCATGAGCATGCTGATCATCGTTGCCGCTGCGGTGGCGCTGGTCCTTGTCTTTGACGTGCACATTGTGCGAAAGGGCGTGATCAAGCCCATCCGTGACATGTCCGAGTGCGTAAAGGGCTTTACCTACGATACCGAGAGCGATCGCTTTGCAAACATGCAGGCCATGGAGGAGCTGAATATCCACTCGCAGGACGAGATCGAGGAGTTGTATTACGAGTTCACCTCCGTGATGAAGGAGAGCCTGTATTACATGACGAATTTAAGCCGCGCGAAGAGTGACATTCAGGAGCAGGAGGAAAAGCTCGATCAGATCAGTGAGACGGCCTATAAAGACGCGCTGACGAGGGTAGGCAACCAAGCTTCCTTCAACAAATTCACGGATATTCTGACGCAGGAGATCGCGGATGGCACGGCGAAGTTTGCCATTGTCATGGTGGATCTGAACAACCTAAAATATGTTAACGACACCTTTGGTCATAAGTTTGGCGACCATTACATCAAGGGGTGCTGCAACATTATCTGTAGCATCTACAAGCGCTCGCCCGTGTTCCGCGTGGGCGGTGATGAGTTTGTAGTGGCACTTCGAAATGAGGATTACATGAGCAGGCTCCTTCGCATGACGCAGATCACGGAAGCCTTCATGGCTTCTTACGGACAGACGGACAAGGAGGCGTATGACCGATTTTCCGCTTCCGTCGGCATGGCAGAGTTTACGCCTGGCGACGAGACCGTGGATCAGGTGATGAAGCGCGCCGACAAGGCCATGTATGAGAACAAGGACAAGTTCAAGAAGAAATATGGCAGCTACAGGTGACGCTTTATCTGCGGCATGAAATAGGAGAGAGCCTCAATGTTGTTCAACTCGCTGACCTTTTTGATCTTTTTTGCCATCACGCTCATCGGGTATTTCCTGATCCCAAAGAAGGCAAGGTACTTGTGGCTCCTGGCTGCAAGCTATTATTTTTATGCCTCCTGGAACTTAAGATATGTGCTTCTTCTATTGTCGACCACCGTCATCAGCTACGCGACGGCGCTTTTTTTGGAGCGATTTTCCGAGCGTGCCAAGGCAAAGGCACTGACCTTGACGGTTTGCCTGTCCTTAAATCTTGGGCTTTTGTGTTATTTTAAGTATTTTGGATTCCTTGCACAGACCCTTCAAAAGGTTCTCACAAAGCTCGGGACGGGAGCAGGCATTTCCGTGCCCGAGATTCTGCTTCCCATGGGCATTTCTTTCTATCTGTTCCAATCCATGGGATATGCGATCGACGTTTACCGGGGCACCGTAAAGGCGGAAAAGAACCCGCTTCGGTTTGCTTTGTTCCTTTCCTTCTTCCCTCAGCTTGTGGCAGGCCCCATTGAGCGCGCGGAGCGTCTCGGACCGCAGCTTCGCAACATGGACCAGATCAAGGTCTGGGACGCAAAAAGGATCCAAAAGGGCGCACTCATCATGCTCTACGGATACTTCATGAAGATGATCATTGCGGACCGCGCGGCGATCATCGTGGATACGGTGTTTGACCCCGTCACCTACGGCAATTACACGGGTTTCACGGTCTGGGTTGCCGCGATCCTGTTCTCGATCCAGATTTACTGCGACTTTGCGGGATATACCTACATTGCGATCGGCGCCGCTAAGGTCATGGGCTTTGATCTGATGCAGAACTTCCGCGCACCGTATCTTTCCAGATCCGTCAAGGAATTCTGGGACAGATGGCACATTTCCCTTTCCAAGTGGTTTCGTGACTATCTGTACTTCCCTCTTGGCGGCAGCAGAAAAGGAAAGGTGCGGAAGTATATTAACATTATGATCGTCTTTTTGCTGAGCGGCCTGTGGCACGGCGCCGGTTGGCATTTTGTGTTCTGGGGCGGCATGCATGGCATCCTGCGTGTTTTGGAGGAAGTATGTACGCCGTTTTACGAAAAGCATCTAGCAAAGTGGTTTCATGACAGCTTTGCCGCGCGTACCGTCAAAAGGATCGTCGTTTTCCTGTTCGTGACGGCGGCCTGGGTGGCCTTCCGCGCATCCGGCATCCGTCAGACCTTCGACCTTTGGAAGTCAATGCTAAAGCCTTTCAATCCATGGGTTCTGGTGGACCGAAGCCTTTACGGGCTGGGGCTGGATGAGAAGGATTTCCGAGTGCTCGTCCTTGCCATTTTGTTCATGATCTTGGTGGATCTTGCAATCCATTGGAAAAAGAGCCTTTCAGATGCCATTTTGGCGCAGCCGCTCTGGTTTCGCTGGCTGGTATTCTATGTGGGAATTGCAGTGATCTTGATCTTTGGGATCTATGGCGCACAGTACCAGGCGACAGAGTTTATTTATTTCCAGTTTTAGCGTAGCTTGTTGAAACGTAAGAGGGTATGGGCATGGCGAAGAAGGTCTTACGAAATATTGTTCTTACGATCATTTTCATAGCGATCCTGTGTTTCGGCTTGTTTTGGCTTGACCGCATATTCCTGCTCAAGGACACGGGCGGCGTGCAGCTTCGGTTTTCGAGCCTTAAGCGTGACAGCGTTGACACCGTCTTTGTCGGGACAAGTCATCTGTTCTGTGGCATTGATCCGGACATTTTGTATGAGGAATATGGCATCAATTCTTTTATGCTTGCGACCTCTGGGCAAACGCTGCCGATGACATATTATGCAACGATGGAGGCGATCCAGTATCAGCATCCAAAGCGGATCATCTTTGAAGTCTGCTATGTGGCGAACGGTCTGATCACCATCAGCAATGAGATGTCGCATTACTTTTTTGACGGTATGCCAAATTGCGAAGCGAAAAAGCTTGCGCTCGAGGAGCTGGTCGCAAAGGAGGATCGCATTTATTTCTACCTTCCCTTTGGCATTTATCACACGCGCTGGAAGGAATTGGAGAAGAAGGATTTTTTGAATGATGAGGTCAGTGAGCGCGGTGGCGTGCACTTTGCCAGAACCTACAACATGACTTCGGACATCCCGCTGGTGCATCCCATGGAAACGGAAGAGATGCCGGAAGGGATGGAGGAATGGCTCGAGAAGATCGTGGCGCTCTGCAAGGAGAATCAGGTCGAACTCATTCTTTGCGTGGCACCCTATAATTCGCAGTATGAATATGATGAATATACGATCGAGGACTTAAAAAGGTCTGAGCGCGTGTTCAACACCGTGGGCGATTTTGCCGCGGAGCGTGGACTGGAATGGCACAATCTTTTTTATGAACTCGATGAGATCGGCCTTGACAACGCGACGGATTGGATGGACACGCAGCATTTGAATCAAAACGGCCAGGCGAAGTTCACAAGATATATGGCCGAGCAGGGCTATGTTCGCTAACGGCCTGAATAGTTTGTGATCAAATGGCAAAAGCCATTTTTGATAAACATTTAAGGATCGAAAGGCAGGAAGATACAATGGGTTATTTGGAAGGAACTTGCCCGAAATGCGGCGAGAAAACACGGGAACAATGCAATGCGTGGGGATATGGAAGCCCCATCCGTTTTTGCACGAGATGCAAGCAGGAGTACTTGGATCAGCGCTTTCGCGAGGTGGCGATCCAAGGATTTGATCCGAAGAGCACGAGCCCCGTATATTACATAAAGGCAATGATCCTCTGCCTGGCAGTCACGCTGGCGGCAGGCGGCTGGATGTATTACACCTTGCATTTTAGGCAGTATTGGAATACAATGACGTTGGCGCTCCTGATCGTGGGCGCGATCGGAACGATTGGTTGCATCGTGCTTGCCCTTTGGGTCGGCCTTGGCTTTGCCGGCAAGGAAAACGCAAGGTATCTGGCTGAGTCGGAGAAGCGCCTTCGCGACCCTCTGTACGTACAAAAGCTCCAGTCTTATGGTTACGTGATCCCCGCACAATATCTTGCAGGGATGGGAACCGCAAATGACGGGACGCAGGAAGAATAAAGGAAAAGGTAGAGAAAAGACATGACAAACAAAGGACCTTACTACATTACGACGGCCATCGCCTATACTTCAGGAAAACCGCACATCGGCAACTGCTATGAGATCATCCTGGCAGACGCCATTGCGAGATATAAAAAGGCAGATGGCTTTGACGTGCATTTCCAGACCGGAAGTGACGAGCATGGCCAAAAGATCGAGACGCGTGCCATCGAAGAGGACATGACGCCGAAGGAGTTCGTGGACAAGACGGCCGGAACCATCAAGCAGCTTTGGGACATGATGGGCACTTCCTATGATCGCTTCATCCGCACCACGGATGCCGATCACGAGCGTCAGATCCAGAAAATCTTCAAGAAGCTCTATGATCAGGGCGACATTTACAAGAGCTCCTATGAGGGAAAATATTGCACGGAGTGTGAGGCCTTTTATACCGAGACGCAGCTGAAGGAGGGCAGGTGCCCCGTCTGCGGCGGCGCCGTGCACGATGAGAAGGAAGAGGCTTACTTTTTCAAGATGAAGAAGTATGCGGATCGCCTGATCGAGCACATCAACTCGCATCCCGAGTTCATTCAGCCGGTGTCCAGGAAGAATGAGATGATGAACAACTTCCTGCTTCCGGGACTGCAGGACCTTTGCGTGTCCAGAACTTCCTTCAAGTGGGGCATCCCCGTGGACTTCGACGACAAGCACGTGGTTTACGTGTGGCTGGATGCGCTGAGCAACTACATCACCGGCATTGGCTATGACGCTGACGGAGAAAGCGGTGACCTTTACAAGAAATATTGGCCCGCTGACCTGCATCTGATCGGTAAGGACATCATCCGATTCCATACGATCTACTGGCCCATCTTCCTGATGGCGCTGGGCGAGCCCCTGCCCAAGCAGGTGTTTGGTCATCCCTGGCTTTTGCAGGGCGGCGAGAAGATGAGTAAGTCCAAGGGCAACGTGATCTACGTGGACGACATGATAGGCATCTTTGGACTGGACGCAGTGCGTTATTTCGTGCTGCACGAAATGCCTTATGAAAACGACGGAACCATCACTTGGGAGCTCATGTGCGAGCGCGTGAATTCCGATCTTGCGAACACCCTCGGAAACCTTGTGAACCGTACCGTTGCCATGAGCAATAAGTACTTTGGCGGCGTTGTTGCGAACAAGGGCGTGGCCGTACCTGAGATCGACGAAGACCTCAAGGCGACGGTGACGAGTGCATATGCAAAGGTTGAAAAGCTCATGGACACGCTCCACGTGGCAGATGCGCTGACCGAAATCTTTGCAGTGTTTAAGCGTCTGAACAAGTATATTGACGAGACGGAGCCTTGGGTTCTGGCAAAGGATCCTGAGAAGGCTGACCGCCTTGCGACCGTGCTCTATAACCTCAGCGAGGGCATCGTGATCGGCGCATCCCTGCTGGCACCTTTCCTTCCGACCACGGCAGGAAAGATTGCATCTCAGCTTGGAACGAGCCTTCGTGACTTTGATCAGCTTGGAAGCTTTGGCCTTAGCCAGGGCGGCAAGGTGACGGAGACGCCGGAGATCCTGTTTGCAAGACTTGACAAGGAGGAGATCCTGAAGAAGGCCCAGGAGGTGCAGGCGCGTCAGAGAGAGGAATTCTTGGAGCACCAGAAGGTTGCATTTGCAAATCTCGTGAAGGCAGGCAGAATGACGCAGGCCGAGGCGGATGAAAAGTGGGCAGAGCTGACGGGCGGCGCGGCAGCAGGCGCGAAAGCCGGCGAGGCAGGCGCAAAGGACGGCGCGACTCAGGAAGCGATCGACGTCGAGGCGAAGCCTGAGATCACCTATGATGATTTCGCAAAGCTCCAGTTCCAGGTGGGCGAGATCCTTGCCTGCGAGGCCGTAAAGGGCTCGAAAAAGCTCCTTTGCAGCAAGGTGAAGGTTGGCAATCAGGTAAAGCAGATCCTTTCCGGCATCCATGCAACTTACGAGCCTGAGGAGATGGTGGGCAAGAAGGTGATGGTTCTTGTGAACCTCGCGCCGAGAAAGATGGCAGGCCTTATGAGCGAAGGCATGCTCCTTTGTGCAGAGGATGCAGAAGGCAAGCTTTCCCTCATGACTCCTGAGAAGGAAATGCCCGCCGGTGCAGAAATTTGCTAATTTCCTGTTGATTTTTTTCAAACTTTATTGTATTGTGGGTACTAGGAGAATTCTTAAGGAAGTTTCTGAAATTTATCGATAAACGTTTGAGGGGAGAGGGGTATGGAAAAGGAAGTTTACGAAATGCCGCAGATGGAAGTGGTTGAGTTCGACCCGCAGGACACCATTAGGACCAGCGTTGGATGTGATGGTTGCTATCATTTTGACGAGGGCGAAGCGTAATTCATTGTAAAAAACAAACATTCGAAGGGCAGGCAGATTTGCCTGCCCTTCGTTTTGTAAGGGATTTGAGAAGAAATCCCTTTATTTTTGCGCCAAAAAGCGTTATAATAATATAACAGTCTTTTGAAGTAACTGCTTACGGTATATAGGAAGACGGGGGTTTGCCTATGAGAAAAGAAGAGTTTACGATTGCTTCCAGAGACGCAGTTCATCAGCTTCACAGCGTAAAGTACCTGCCGGAGGGCGCGCCGAAAGGCATTGTGATCCTTGTGCATGGCATGGCGGAGCACCTTGGCAGGTATGAAGGCTTTGCGCAGTTTTTGACGGAGCGAGGATTCCTTGTGGCGGGAGAGGACCATTTGGGGCATGGTCTTTCCGTGCCGGAAGGGGAAACCTATGGGTATTTTTGTCAGATGGATCCTGCAACGGTGCTGGTGCGCGACGTGCACCGCCTGAAAAAGACCGTACAGGGGGAGTATCCCGGCATTCCGATCTTTATCTTGGGGCACAGCATGGGATCTTACATCCTGCGCAACTATATCTGCCGTTATGGAACGGGCATTCAGGGCGCCATCATCATGGGAACGGGGCAGCGTAGCCGCCTTGCCGTGACGTTTATCCGCGCGTTGTCAAAGTGCATCGAACTGATCTACGGGGAAAAGCATTACAGCCGCCTTGTGGAAAAGCTGGTGATGGGCGATTACAACAAGCGCGTCGGCATTGCGCGCACGGAGAGCGACTGGCTCACCAAGGATGAGGAAGTGGTGAACCTTTATCGCATAGATCCGCTTTGCGGATTTCCGTTTACTTTGAATGGATATCGTTGCATGTTTGAAATGGCAAACAGGCTGTTTTCGAAGGAAAATCTGTCGCATATGCCAAAGGGTCTGCCTGTCCTGATGATCTCGGGGGAGGAGGATCCCGTGGGTGGCTATGGCAAGCAGGTGGACAGGGTGTACCGTGACCTTACGGGCGCGGGGCTTACGAACGTTGAGCTGAAGATGTATCCGGGCGATCGGCATGAGATCCTGAATGAGATGGATAAGCAGCAGGTCATGGAGGACATTGCCGCCTGGATGGAAAAGACGATGGGTTAAGGCAGCAGTGCGACAGGCGCCGGAGGGGCAAGGCACACAAGGGGTTAAGGCAACAGTGCATGCGCGCCGGCATGGGTGAGGAAACGGCGCAAGTGGGTTAAGGCAGCAAAGCCGGCAAGGGAAGTAGGGCTTGCGGGCGGGAGGTATCGGGATGGATTACGGCATCCGTTGGGCCAGACCGGATGAATGGGAACAGGTAATGGAGATGATCTGGGAGACGTTTCAGAAATTTGACGCCCCGGATTGTGAACCTGAGGGAAGGCAGAGCTTTTATGATTTTATCATGGACGAGCACTTGAAGGAGTCATTCCTCGCGGGGAATTACAAGCTGCTCGTGGCGGTGGACGGCGATGAGATCATCGGCGCCGGAAGCCTTCGCAACGTGAATCACATTTCCCTTTTGTTCGTCAAGGAAGAATATCATCTTCAGGGCGTTGGAAGCGCCCTTGTCCAGATGCTCTGCGATTACCTGCAGATCGTCGTTGGGGAGCATTACGTTTCCCTTATGGCATCACCCTACGCAGTGGATTTTTACAAAAAGCTTGGCTTTTCTCTGGTAAAGGCCAGGTCCATGAAAACGGGCATTCCCGTGGCATTCATGGAAAAAGTTTTCTGAAAGAAAGAGGAAGAAAGAAATGAAGTTGTTTGATGCTGACGGACCATTGATGCAAGGGCTGAACAAGGTGGCGGATCTGATGATCCTGAACATCATCGCGCTACTGTGTTGCGTGCCCATCATCACCATTGGTGCCTCCATTACGGCCCTTTACTACATGGCCCTCAAGATTGTGCGCGGCGAGGAAGTGTATATCTTCAAAGGATTCATGAAGAGTTTTAAGCAGAATTTCCGCCAGGGCACGATCATCTGGCTGATCCAGATCGTTGTCATGGTCGTGCTGTTTTTGGATTATTTCATCGTTTACGGCAATCCGGATCAGAGTCCGTCCATTATCGTGCAGGTGCTTTTCCTGGCGACTTCGCTCATCGCACTCGCAACGTTCCTGTTCATCTACCCAGTGCTCTCCAAGTTTGACAATTCGCTGAGGAACACCTTTAAGAACACGTTTATCATGGCGATCATGCAGCTGCCGAAGGTCATTATCATGGGCGTTCTGTGGGCCATCCCGCCGCTTCTTGCGATCTTTGTGTTCCAGCTGTTCCCTCTGACAGTGCTGTTTGGCCTGTCCGTTCCGGCCTATGTCAGCGCCATGCTTTATAACAAGTTCTTTCAGAAGATGGAAGACAAGACGATCGAGAGGGCAAGGGCAGAGGGCCTTCTTCCGGAAGATCCCGGCGCCGAGGACGAGCATATCTTCAGCGATACCGTGATCACGGAAACTGCAGATAATAAGGGCGGAGAAAAGTAACGTGCACTTTTACCAATGAATTGCATACGGCATTATGCAAAATGCCGATAAAGGTCGGAAAAGCTAGCAATTCTCACAATCCGAACGAAAAAGTTTGTTGAAATCGTTTATGGTCAAGGGTAAGGGCTTTCTGTTATACTTATCATTAGCTTGTTGGGTCTGTAAATAAACAAAATAAACGTTATAAAGGGAAATGAAAGGAGTTATTCACCATGGCAAGTTTATCACTGAAAAACATCTGCAAAGTGTATCCCAACGGATTTGAGGCTGTTAAGAACTTCAACCTTGAGATCGCAGATCAGGAATTCATCATCTTCGTAGGACCTTCCGGATGCGGTAAGTCCACCACTCTTCGTATGATCGCAGGTCTGGAGGATATCTCCTCTGGTGAGCTGAAGATCGGTGACAGAGTTGTGAACGACGTAGAGCCTAAGGACAGAGATATCGCAATGGTATTCCAGAACTACGCTCTGTATCCTCACATGTCCGTATACGACAACATGGCATTTGGTCTGAAGCTGAGAAAAGTTCCTAAGGATCAGATCGATAAGATGGTTAAGGAAGCTGCAAAGATCCTCGACCTGACTCCCCTCCTGGATCGTAAGCCTAAGGCTCTGTCCGGTGGTCAGAGACAGCGTGTGGCAATGGGTCGTGCAATCGTTCGTAACCCTAAGGTATTCCTTATGGACGAGCCTCTGTCCAACCTGGATGCAAAGCTTCGTGTACAGATGAGAATCGAGATCGCTAAGCTGCATCAGAGACTGGGCACCACCATCATCTACGTAACCCATGACCAGACCGAGGCTATGACCCTTGGTACCAGAATCGTAGTTATGAAGGATGGCGTTATCCAGCAGGTAGATACCCCTCAGAATCTGTACGACAAGCCTCAGAACCTGTTCGTAGCAGGATTCATGGGATCCCCTCAGATGAACTTCCTTACCGCTACCGTTGCAGTTGAAGGCGACGTTGCAAACCTTGAGATCGCTGGCAAGAGCATTCCTCTTCCTCCCGCTAAGTCCAAGAAGCTGATCGAGGGTGGTTACGACGGAAAGCAGGTTATCTTCGGTATCCGTCCTGAGGACGTTTACGATTCCGAGATGTTCATTGAGAATTCTCCTCACAGCACCTTCGAGTCCACCATTAAGGTGTACGAGCTGCTTGGTGCAGAAGTATTCCTGTACTTCGATCTGGATGAGTTCCCGATGACCGCAAGAGTTGATTCTCGTACCAATTCCAGACCTGGCGATACCGTTAAGTTCGCTCTGGACGTTGAGAAGATTCACGTATTCGACAGAGATACTGAGAAGATCATCACCAACTAGTAGGAACCTTAACAGGGGTGCTGGAAACAGCACCCCTTTATCGTTTGCAGCGAGGAAGGAAACCAAGCAGCCTGCGAAGCAGGATATTTGGTTTCACCCGAGCGTGCATGAAATAAAAACGTAAGTCGCGAAGCGACGACGGCCGCGAAGCAGACGGTTTTTATGAATGGAAGAGGAAGGCCATTATGATAACTAATCAGATCATCCAAACCAGCATTGACGAACTGAAGGCCATCACCAAGGTGGACCTGTGTGTCTTTGACGCCCTTGGGGTGCAGGTGGCCGGAACGCTTGAAAAGATCGATCTTTCGTCCAATCTTCTGCGCGATTTTGCCAATTCTCCGGCGGACAGCCAGGTGATCGGACAAAACCACCTTCTGAAGATCTACGATGAGGGCGAGCTGCTCTTTTTGGTGGTAGCGACGGGATATTCCGACGACGTGTACATGGTGGGAAAGATCGCGGCATCGCAGATCCAGGCCCTGGTGATCGCGTACAAGGAAAAGATCGACAGGAACAGCTTTTTCCAGAATCTGATCCTGGACAACATGCTGTTGGTGGACATCTACAACCGCGCAAAGAAGCTTCGGATCGAGGTGGGCGCGCCGCGGGTGGTATATCTGATCGAATCCCAAGATGAGAAGGATGGCATGGTCATGGAGCTCCTAAAGGGCATGTTCACGTCCCAGACGGGGGATTACGTGACGGCCGTGGATGAGAACAACGTGATCCTGATCAAGAGCGTGGAGACGGATGCGTCCGTCAAGGCGCTTGAGCACGTGGCGGAGACGATCGTCGACATGATCAGCGCCGAGGCCATGAGCAACGTGCGCGTGTCGATCGGCACTGTGGTGCAGGAGCTCAAGGACATTTCGAAGTCCTACAAGGAAGCGAAGATGGCCATGGACGTGGGCAAGATCTTCTATGCGGAAAACCCCGTGGCGGCATATCATGCGCTGGGCATTGGACGGCTGATCTATCAGCTCCCCGTGAACCTTTGCAAGATGTTCATCGAGGAGATTTTTGGTGATAAGATCCCAACGGAGCTCGATGATGAGACCTTGAATACCTTGAATAAGTTCTTTGAGAATAACCTGAACGTGTCGGAGACGGCAAGGCAGCTCTACGTGCACCGCAACACCTTGGTGTATCGTATCGAGCGCATCCAGGAGAGCACGGGACTGAACCTGCGCACCTTTGATGATGCCTTGACCTTTAAGATCGCGATGATGGTGGAAGCTTACGTGAAATACTTAAATGAGACGATTTGATGCTGATAAGAACAGCCCCTGCAGGTGATGCGGGGGCTGTTTTTTAGTTATGTTGCCTGAATTTGGCCGCGCCCTGGATCTGGCGGTCTATGGCCTTTAGAGTCCCTCCCCGGAAAATGGTGGGATGAAGCTTTCCTTGGCGGTTTCGCCTTCCTGGCGAAAGCCGAGCTCGATGCCGATGGCTTCCGCAAAGTCGAGGAGGCGTTCGTATTCATCGTCCGTGACCTTACGGGCGATGTCCTCAAATGCCAGATCGCTTATGATCTGGGGCATGGGTGTATATTGGTTCATGATGGAAATAAAAACATGATTTCCAAAGGTTTCGTGTACATAGCGGAGCACGCGCTTGGATCCGCCCACCTGGCCTGGAAGCAGAAGGTGGCGCACGATCATGCCCCTTTTCATAAGCCCCGTAGCTTCGTCAAAGACGGGATCACCAACTTGCCGATACATTTCCTGCAAGGCTTCCTTGGCCTTTTCAAAGTAATCCGGCGCATTGGAAAAGCGTGCTGACACTTGTGCGTCGCGGTACTTGAGGTCGGGAAGATAAATGTCCACAAGGCCCTCTAGGAGCTGTAGGGAATGGACTTCTTCGTAGCCGCCGGTGTTATATACAATGGGAATTGTAAGGCCTTGATCCTTGGCCATGATAAGTGCCTCACGGATCTGGGGGATAAAGTGTGTGGGCGTCACAAGGTTTATGTTGTGGGCGCCTTTTGCCTGAAGCTCCAGGAAGATTTCCGCAAGACGCGGGATGGTGATGACCTTTCCTGAACAGCCGCTCATCTGGCTTGGCGTGGTGCTCGAAGGGGCGCGGTCGCTTTCGGCAGGCTGCTTGGCGGAGATTGCGCGGCATTGCCCATCCAGTGCGATCTCGCGGTTTTGGCAGTAGACGCAGCGGAGGCTACAGCCAGAGAAGAAAACGGTTCCCGAGCCGTTTTTGCCTGAAATGCAGGGCTCCTCCCAAAAATGAAGCGCCGCGCGGGCCGCACGGATCTCTGCCGTTTGGCCGCAATATCCCCTCGCTCCGGCAAGACGGTTCACGCCGCAGTGACGAGGGCAGAGATTGCAGTTTTCGAGAACGTCATTTAAGAGAGTCATATTTCGTATCCATATTCCGCCGGCATTTGGGTTTTGATGCGTTCAAAAGCATATGCTTGCAAGCTTTTTCACCGTGCGGGGTGTTCTTTGGTTCTTGGAAATTAGAAACCGTGCACCACCAGACCGCACTGCAACTCCACCCGGTGACCTTACGGCACATGGAAGATTCCGCTTAGTGCTGCTTTGTTCCCAACCTGACACGGTTCGCAGATTTCCATTGCGCAAGACCGAATTTCACCATTGCAGGCAAATCCGACAATGCACGGCTTTTTCAGTGTATCTGTTTTCTAAGGATTTGTCAAGGGGTTACCACGCTCTGCTGATTGCAGCCTTCCTCCGGGAACTCGCGAGAAGCTGCGCTCTTAAACTTTGCGAGCTCCTTTGTCGCCTGCAGGATCGGAATGTTCGTGCCTGCGCCGGCAACACATCCTCCGGGGCATGCCATGCCTTCGATGAGGCACCCGTTCATGCGCCCTGCCTTGGCGAGAGTGAGTGCTTTTCGGCAATCCGCAAGGCCTTCTGCGTGCTCTATGTGGACCTCCGTTTCGGGATAATATTCCTTGATGCAACGCTCAATTGCAGAAGCCACGCCGCCAGCGACGCCATAGCCTCTGCCGGCACCGGTGGCGTCGTTCATCTCGTCCATGGCCTTGATCTCCTCAAGGAGCAGGCCCTTTGCTTCAAACATGCCCGTCAGTTCCTCGAAGGTAATGACAAAGTCCACGTCGGAGCGAACGCTGCGGCGGCTCGCCTCCAGCTTTTTCGAGGCGCAGGGGCCGATGAAGACCACGGATGCGTTGGGATGCTCTTTCTTGATCACGCGGGCCGTTGCCACCATGGGGGTCAGCTCGTTGCTGATCTTATCGATGGTTTCGGGGAAGAAGTGCTTAGCCATGACGGACCAGGAAGGGCAGCAGGAGGTAAGGGCGAAGGATTGATTTCCAGTCGCCACTTCCTTTACGTAATGCTCTGCCTCGGCCATACAGCCCATGTCTGCGCCTAGCGCCGTCTCGTAGATTTCAGAGAAGCCGAGCTCTTTCAGGGCCGTCTTTAACATGTCGGGAGTGACCTTGGGGCCAAACTGTCCGACGAACGCTGGTGCCACTTGGGCTATGATCTCGCGGCCGCTTTGCATGGCGCGGATCAGCTGGAAGATCTGAGATTTATCCGCGATGGCACCGAAAGGACAACTCACCATGCACATGCCGCAGGAGACGCAAATGTCATTGTCGATGTACGCCCGTCCGTAGGAGTCGGATTTGATGGCACCGACACCGCAGGCATGTTTGCAGGGGCGCTCCTTATGGCAGATGGCATCGTAGGGGCAGATGTCCTTGCACTTACCGCACTTAATGCATTTTTCCTGATCGATCACGGACTTGCCGTTCACGAAGGAAATGGCGCCCTTCGGGCAGACCAGCTGGCAGGGGTGCGCAACGCAGCCCATGCAGGAGCTGGTGACCTCATAGCGGTTCTCGGGGCAGGCATTGCAAGCCGATGGGATCACCTGCATCAGAGGAGGCTCATAGTATTTTTCGTCGATGTTGCTTTCTTCAAGGCCTTCGGTCAGATGTCCGGGATGCTCGCGGTTTTCGGGCCTAAGGCTCATGCCCATGGCCAGGCGGATCCTTTCGCGGATGATCGCGCGGTCACGATAAACGCTCTCCCAATACTTCGGCTCTTCATAATCGACGATCTTATATGGCAAAGCCTCCATGTCGTCCTTTAGGTTTGTTGAATTATAAGCCAAGTTGGCTACTTCCTTGAACACGCGTCTGCGGCGCTGGCGCACCGGCGTGTCAATCCCCCGCATATTACTCATAGGTCGTTTCCTCCCTCTTTTTCCTTTTCCTTCTCGGCTTTGTTGCGCTTTCTAAGGTCCACGAAGAAGTCTTTCAGCACCTGGCTGCATTCCTCTTCAAGAATGCCGCGGTAGACGGTGCACTGATGGTTAAATTCAGGCATTTCCAAAAGGTTGAGGATGGAGCCGGCGCAGCCAGCCTTGGGATTCATGCAGCCCATGACAACCTCTGGAATGCGGGCCTGAACGATGGCACCCGCGCACATCTGACAGGGCTCGAGCGTTACGTAAAGGGTGCAGTCCTCGAGGCGCCAGTCGCCGATCACCTTGCTGGCCTTTCGAATGGCCGTGATCTCGGCATGACAGAGCGTATTTTTGTCGGTGTTTCTGCGGTTGTAACCGCGGCCGATGATCTTTCCTTCATAGACGATGACGCATCCGATGGGCACTTCGCCCAGCGCCGCCGCCTTCTTCGCCTGCTTTAGGGCTTCTTTCATATATTTTTCCTGAACATTCGTCACGTAAGCCATGGGAGAGACTCCTTTCAACTGAATCCATCGTATCACGTTTCTGCCACGAACGCCAAGACAATTCGAAAGAAAGTGACTGTTGATAGGGATTGACGGGGTATTCTATTGACATGGATATCTGTCAAAGATATAGTTTTTTTATACAATCAAACCGTTTACGATGGCATGATTCAGGTTTCAAGGTTGTGATGATATGTCGGGCGGAGAAATAAAAACCATGCAAGAACGCGAAAGGTTTCCGTATAGTTTCCATAAATAGCATCAAAACACATATAAAATAACATTAAAACATGATATTTATAAAAACAGTAAAGAATAGTTTCCCTAAGGAGTTGAAAACTATTCGAAAAAACCATATAATAGGCTTGTCGTATTCGTCTGCATAACCATCATCGAAAAAGGGGAAACCACCACGGGAACGCAAGTACTTACTGCTACGGCATACAATGACAGTCAATGTCATTCGGGATCAATTATTCATTCCTATACGAGCGGTACGGAAATAGTTCTTTCAAATGCTTATATTGAGGTCAATGGTTCCAAGAAGGTACAGAAGCAGAAGTACAAGATTGGGAATGACAATCCCATTGTGCATAGCGGGGTCAAAAAGAAGAAAGTGCATACATACGCTAAATGCTCAGCGGGAACGGTGGAAGCGGAGGCAACAGTTAATTAGAAAAAATGAAAACCTTTAATTAAGTATGCCCTAAAGGAGTTTTATGAGCAAGAAAAACATCATCGTGGTTGCCATTATGGACATTATGTGCCAAAAGATACATTTCTTTCTCTCAATGATCATCATCGGAGCGAGTCTAGCGATCATTGGCTATTTCTCTTTGTTTTCTAATATTTCAAAACTAAATAGGGATGAATGCGACAAGATTCTTACAAAGGGAATTAACGGGACTGGGGTGATGCAGGTTTTTAGCTCATCGAATAGTAATAGTCAGAAAGAACTAATTCAAAATGCATATGATAGCGGTATTTTCGAATTCGTAGGAGTCTGGGAATACGCTATCAATGCATTTCCGCTACCAAATGAGCTATTACAGACCAGGAGATCAAACATGGGATATGCGGCAGACGCGACACCGTGGGTTTATGTGCAAAAGAGCGTATTTGGACTTCATAATATCAAGTTTTCACAGAGGATTAACAACACTGACGAGAATTGGAACAACCCTAATAGGTTTGGAATATACCTAGGTGCCAATTATAATGGCATACCAGTTGGGACAACATATGTGGTGGATCGATATGGCGAATCTGTGGAATTTGAGGTATTGGGGATAATAAAAAAAGGACAGATGATGATGTCAAGCGACGTTTGTGCATTTGGACGCGCAGATGAATTAACTTCGTTAAGCATATTGGATGATGTTATTATTATGGTTTATTCGGGTCAGCCTCCCTTGTGGGTAGGAACATATAGCAACGGAGCATATGTTGCTGCGGGCGGCCACACATTAAAAGAAGCCAGAGATTATCTGGAAAATAGAGCAAAAGAATTGGACATAGATCTGGAAAGCGGGTATTTGAGTGAGGGCTTTCGGGCAGAAGAGATTGAAGAAAACGACTTGCAAAGGGTAGACAGGGAGCTGAGTGGGTTAATCATTGTTACCTGTGTTTTGCTCTGCATGTGCATCATATGCATGGAAATGCTTGGTAATCGAAGACAATATGGGATTTATTATGCGAACGGTTTTTCCTTGAAGGATCTTTTGGAAATCCAAATTTGTCAAAACATAATAAGAGTATTACTCCCAATGATTGGGGCTTGGTTCATATTAAGTAAATATCTTGAAAAGCTTTACGACATACCAATATTTGTTGGAACCGAAGGTTCTCGCTCGGCAATGGTTGCCTCCAAAATGATTGAGGCATGCAGTACCTATGAAAGTGGAAAGTTGCTTGCTTTTTGGAGAAATCAGACGGCCCTTCCATACATGATTATCGTGGGAATAGCACTATTTATTCTATGTACGGTCATTCCAGTATTGATCATAGGGGGAAAAGAACCTTATGAACTGCTGAAAGACACGAGAGGTTAAAAAACATATGATCAAATTAGAAAACATAACCAAGAAGTATATGGATGACTCGAAAGACACGATTGCTCTCGACGGGTTATCGTTAGAGATTGCTGAAGGAGAAATGGTAGCCGTGTTAGGAACAAGCGGCTGTGGGAAGAGTACGCTTCTTAATATTCTAGGAGGGATGGATCGCCCTGACTCTGGGAAGTATTTTTTCGATAATGAAGAAGTATCTTCATATCGTGCCATAAGACTTCACAATTTTCGCAAGAAGAATATTGGTTTTGTGTATCAAAATTTTTCTTTGTTGAATCGTTATACGGTGTACGAGAATATGGCGATCCCTCTTCTGGCAAGAAATCAAAAGAATTATCGCAAAAAGATCATGGATTGTTTGGAACAATTGGGTATTGCGGAATATGCGAACAAGTTTCCTCAGAAATTGTCAGGAGGTCAGCAGCAACGTTGCGCAATAGGGCGAGCTCTTATGACGGATTGCCGACTTATGCTCTGCGATGAACCTACGGGCGCGCTTGATAGCAAAACGACAATAGAGATTATGGGTATTTTGTGTGAAGAGAATAAGCATGGGAAAACCATTGTAATTGCTACGCATGACAGTGACGTGGCATCTAATTGTACGCGTTTGGTAAAAATGTCAGATGGAAGGATACTCATTTAGAAAAGGTATGGGGAATAAAAAAACTAAGTATTTGAGGAATGGAGTGCTGAAGAGAGTATTCCTTTTTGGCCAAAAAGAATATGATTCGCTACTTCTTTTTGTGGGGATGTTTTTGTTATTCTATTTGGGAATGAACTTGATCAGATCCCAAATTCTGATCAACAATCTAAACAAACCAGAATATCTTTATCATAAAGAGTTTTTTGCGGATGGCATATGGAATAAAGACATGTTTGACGAGACTTTCAAAATGCTGAAAGGAAGTGGCGCAAATTGTGTGATTAGGGGATTCATGGTATCGGTTGGACTGACAAACGAACATCGTGAAGTTCGAACTTATCTGTCTGCTGAGGCATTGGCAAAGAAGGAAAAACTTGACTATGACGAGTGGATGGGAATTCCTAATTCTGTTTTGATAGCAGGACGATTATTAAACAGAACCTACTTGAGAGAAGGGAAAAAATGGATCATAATTGATGGTATAGAGTTTCAGGTTTATGCGGTTATTGAAAGCGACGTGATACTTGCTCAGTCTGTATATATGAACTGGGGCAATTTGGAGGAAGATTACAAAGAGTGGTTTATGTGGCGCTTGGCGGATGAATATGATACGAGTGGATGGAATGGGATCCCGCTAATATTCGAAAAGCTTACCAAATTCCACGATGAGATTAACAATTTCCAGGATCAATTTGAAGATTGTTTGACGACCTATGAGAACTATGATGACTATGAGCAGTGGGATCGGCAGGAACTATACGAAAAAATGCAGAAGATTTATTCTGTCATGGAGCTCTTTTGCATATTTGTCATATTCTATCTGATGGAAGTGTGGTTTGCTCGCAGAAAGAGAGAATACCTGATCAGAAGAATGCTGGGATGTAATGCGCTAAGGCTGTGTATAACAGCATTTAGAGATGCGGTTTTGGTAACAGGATTGGCTTTTTCTACGGCCGTGATCGTAATGTTATTACAGTTATGCTTTCATATAGCGGGGAAACTGGAAGTATTAGAAGTTTTGCAGACAATCGTTGGCTCTTTTATTATCACGATTGGTTTTGAAATACTTATGTTAGGTTTTCATGTGTTGAGATTGATAAACATATATCCAACACAGGCAAACATTGAAGCGGCAGAATAAAGTTTTCGATAAATGAGGTTTTGCATGCGGGTAAGGAAAGATAATATATGTAAATTGTTTATTACCATTATCTTATTGATGGTTTTAACGGGTTGCGAAAAAGATGACAAAGGAAAAAGTGAAACGGAAACAGATTGGAGCATGCAAAATGGATTCAGTTATGTTTGCGTTGGCTGTGAAAGAATCCCGTGGGACGAAACCAAAGGTAATTCGAGAGTATTGGCTTGTTCGGAAAACGAGGTATTCTCTTGCGAGCATGTGTTTTTGTATAAAGGAGAATTGGTTAAAGAAGAAGAAATAGAGAATCTGGTAGAGGAATATGATCAGTTTGAGATAAAAACCACAATTCTTAAGTATTCGATAGATGATAAAAAGATATTAGAAGGGATTCCATTTGGCGAGGTGGATGGGTATGTGATAGGGGCGAGTGTCTGTGAGAACGAGCAACTTATCATGACGTTAACAAGTGCGGCTGAGTATTTGGGGCTTGAAGAAAAGGGATGGTTGGTCATGTTGGATTCCGGTGGAAACCTTGTCTTCTCAAGCGAGCTGGATCAAGGTGTATGCACAGAGCATCTGGCTTGGAATTCAAAAGGCGATATATTCATTCTTTCTGGAAATGAATTGCGAACCTATAACAGAAAAGGGAAGAATACAAAAACACAGAAGCTGACTGCCGGGATGCATGGATGGGATATATGTGGTGATGATGCGGGAGGATGTTATATCCTAGGTATGGATATGGCTCCTGTTTTACTAAGATTATGTCAGGACAAGGAAGAAAGCTTTGACAAAACACATGGTTTTACGGAGATTTCTCGAACACCTGACGGAAGAATCATTGCGAGAACAGGCGCAAAGATATACATATATTCTGAATCAGCAAAAGAATGGCAGGAGTTGGTTGATTTTATCCATATAGACATTTGCTCAGATGACATACAAAAATGGTGGATGGGGAAAAACGGAAACATCTATGTCATTCTTCAGGAAGAAGGTATGCCTGGAGAGTATCTGATAACGGCAGAAATAAGATCGAAAGAAGAAATTCCCGAAAAAGAAACGATATGCATTGCCGTAAATGGGAGTCAACCAAAGCTTCGCAGGATTGCCGTCAGGTTCAACCGAACGAATGAAAAGTATAGGATAGAAGTGAACAATTATTTCGAAGTGCTTGGAGCGTATTCGTCAGATGCGGACTATGAAGCGGCTATGGATCGATTGCGATTGGATCTGATTTCGGAAAACAAGATAGATTTAATTGACATTAGTGTACTGAGAAGCCAAGACATTTCACCAATTGGTTTGTTGGAAAACTTAACCCCGTATCTTGAGCATGGCAACATGATTCGAGAAGATGATTTTTTTGCGGAAGTATTGCAAGGTGCAACGGTAGAGGGGTCACTTTTGTGGCTTACGGATGAGATGACGGTGGAGACATTGCTTTGTCGATCGGAAAGCTTAAAGCAGATGCCCCAAAACTGGACGATAGAGGACATGATCAAACTTGCACAAAGCAATCGCGAAAAACAGCTTCTAGGCGGAATGACAGGAGTGGATCTTCAACGGAGAATCAATCGAGCCAATCATTTTCTAGAATGTGCGCTCGCACTGAATCAATCGAAGCTTTTTGATGATGCGTTTGACAAAGAAGCGTTCGTTCAAATAATCCAAGAGGCGAAAAAACAATATGACAGTGTTCCAAATGCTGAGGAGTCTGAGAGTACGGATGACTGTTTGTTGGTTGAGGCTAGGATTGGTTCGTTTTATGATTTGTCAGATTATTATTGGAACTATTTTCACAAACAAGACATAACATTGATTGGTTATCCGACAGAGGATGGGAAAGGGAAAAGTGTTCTCTCTCCCTTTGTAGGAATAGGCATGGTCTCGTCTTCCAAGCATAAGGAGGCTGCGTGGGTGTTTTTGGAGTATTACGTTCAATCACCTGATAGTGAGAATTTGAATTACTTATCTTCACTGAAAAGTAAATTTAACATACAAATGAAAAAGGCATATGAGTTATCAAAACGTGAAAGTAAACCAGATGACGCAAACCATATAGAAGAAGAATCCTTAACGATGATGGAGGAAATCATTAAAAATGCCGTAGGACATGATCAAAGGATGGACGAGGAAATCATGGATATCATCTATGAAGAGATACCAGCTTTATATGTTGGGGATAAGACAGTGAAGGAAGTGGCGGACATTATTGGAAATAGAGTTTTGCTTTATCTAAGGGAAAATGAATAAAACAATGGATTGATGGTCTCGCGACGACGCGGATTAGTAACGACATGCATGTTTGCATGTCGTTTTATTTTGTGGTAGTATTATATGGCGGAAATGGAAGGAAGGTGGATGGTATGCTGATCTGCGGTCTGCAAAAGACGACGTTATTGGATTTCCCGGGGCACGTGGCGTGCACGATCTTTACGGGCGGTTGCAATTTCCGCTGTCCCTATTGTCAAAATGGCGAGCTGGTGTTGAATCCGGCGGCGCAGCCGTGTCTTTCTGAGGAAGAGGTCATGGCGTTTTTAAAAAAGCGTAAGGGTATTTTGGAGGGCGTTTGCATCACGGGCGGCGAACCGACGCTCCAAAGTGACCTGGAGAATTTTGTCCGAGAGATCCGAAACCTGGGATATCTTGTCAAGCTGGATTCGAACGGATATCGTCCTGAGATCCTAAAATCCCTTGTGGAACAAGGCCTTGTGGATTACGTTGCCATGGACGTGAAGGCTTCGAAGGAAAACTACGCGAAGGTGACGGGCGTGCCTGGCCTTGACGTAACAAAGATCGAGGAGAGCGTGGCATACCTTATGACGCAGGATAAGATCCCTTATGAGTTCCGCACGACGGTGGTGCGAGGGCTGCATACCCTTGAGGAGTTTGAGGAGATCGGAAAGTGGCTCGAGGGCGCTCCGGCGCTGTTTCTTCAGTGCTATCAGGAGAGCGGCAACGTGTTATGTCCCGAGGTAAAGATGGGCTCTTTTGAGAAAACGGAGCTAGAATGCATGGCCGAGAAGGCAAGAAAGTACATTGCCAGAGTCGAAGTCCGTGGGGTAGAATAGAATGTAACATGAGGCAGTAGCGAAATGCTTGAAAGCAAGCATTTCAGCGGAGGCCGAAGGATTGCAAGGACTACGAGAGTCGCATCGCAACGGAGCAATCCGAAGGCAGCGATAGAAGTAGAGATTTAGGATTGGATTTTTAGCACTATGAAGCACTTGATCGGAGATCGGAAGTTTTATCAGGCAGTTTTGAAGGTGGCCGTGCCCATTATGATCCAGAACGGCATTACGAATTTTGTGAGTCTTCTGGATAATATCATGATCGGGCAGGTCGGAACGGAGCAGATGAGCGGCATCGCCATTGTCAATCAGCTCCTTTTCGTGTTTTACTTAGCAATTTTTGGAGCGCTCTCCGCAGCGGGGATTTTTAGCGCTCAGTTTTTCGGCATGCGGGATCACGAAGGCGTTCGGCATGCCATGCGATATAAGATCGTCATCAGCATTATCCTTGTGGTCTTAGGGATCACGGCGTTCCTTTTGTGGGGGGATCAGCTGATCCTGTTATATCTGCACGATGAGGGCGGCACCACGCAGAATCTGGATGCGGCGCTTCGCTTTGGCAAGGAATATCTGGGCGTCATGCTCTTTGGTTTGCTGCCGTTTGTCATTGAGGAGGCCTATGCATCAACCCTGAGGGAGTGCGGCGAGACCAGGCTTCCCATGGTGGCGGGCATTGTGGCCGTCTTTGTAAACTTAGGCTTTAACTATTTACTGATCTTTGGCCATTTTGGATTCCCCAAATTGGGCGTTGTGGGTGCGGCCATTGCAACCGTGATCTCGCGCTACGTGCAGATGGCGATCGTGCTTGTTTGGACGCATATGCACACGCAGGTGATGCACTTTGCAAAGGGCTTATATCGAGGCTTTTCCATTCCGGGCGCATTGGCGTGGAAAATCTCAGTCAAGGGCTTGCCGCTTATGGCGAATGAGTTCCTTTGGGCAGCGGGCATGGCTGTTCTGAACCAGTGCTATTCCTTAAGGGGACTGGATGCCATCGCGGGCCTGAACATTGCCTCCACGATCACGAACCTTTTCAACGTGGTGTTCATCGCCATGGGTAGCGCGGTTTCCATCATGGTGGGACAGCTCCTCGGCGCAGGAAAGATGGAGGAAGCCAGGGATACGGACACGAAGCTCATTGTTTTTTCCGTAGCATCCTGCTTCGTTTTGGGAGCCATTTTGGTGCTCCTGTCGCCGCTGTTCCCGAGGCTATATAATACAACGGATCAAGTGAAAAGCCTGGCAACCGGTTTTATCCGCATTGGTGCAGCCTGCATGCCTATGTATGCGTTCATGCACGCATCCTATTTTACGCTGCGTTCCGGTGGAAAGACCTTTATTACGTTCTTGTTTGACAGTGTGTTTTTATGGGCGGTCAGCGTGCCGTCAGCCTTTCTGTTTAGCCGTTATACGGTCTTCCCGGTGCTGCTTTTGTATCTGTGCGTGCAGTTGATCGATCTGATCAAGGTTGCGATCGGGTTTGTTTTGGTGAAGAAGGGCGTATGGCTGCAGAATATCGTGGCGCATGAGCAGGCGTAGGAGCAGGCAACATCGGTAGTTTTTGGGTAGGCAGTCAGAAAGAAAGAGGAAGAATATGGGAGAGAAGAAGGAAATCCGACAGGAGTTTTTGACGGGGGAACGGGCACTTTTCATGAGCAGGGACCTGCGCGTCGTGGACTGCACCTTTGCAGACGGCGAATCTCCCCTGAAGGAAAGCGAAAATATAGAACTCGAGGGCAGTATGTTCAAGTGGAAGTACCCGCTTTGGTACTGCAAGAACGTGACGGCAAAGGACTGCGTATGGTTTGACATGGCGAGGGCTGGCGTTTGGTATACAAATAACGTTACGGTCGAGGATTCGCCCATTGACGCGCCAAAGAACTTCCGCAGGTGTAATGGCGTGACGCTTCGGAACGTCTCTTTCTCCAATGCGGAGGAGACGCTGTGGAGCTGCAACGACGTGACGATGGAGCATGTGCTGGCGCGCGGCAATTACTTTGGCATGAATTCCACGAACGTTACCGTGAAGGATCTTACGCTTTACGGAAACTATTCCTTCGACGGCGCGCGGAACGTGACCCTGGAAGGCAGTAAGCTCCTTTCAAAGGATTCCTTCTGGAACTGCGAGAACGTGGTAGTGCGCGATTCCTATATTTCCGGCGAGTATCTTGGCTGGAATTCGAAGAACCTGACCTTTGAGAATTGCACGATCGAGAGCCTGCAGGGCATGTGCTACATTGAAAATCTCGTGATGAAAAACTGCAAGCTCCTGAACACGACGCTGGCGTTTGAATATTCCACCGTCGAGGCGGACATCACCAGCAAGATCGACAGCGTGCTCAACCCGACTTCGGGAACCATCACCGCCGACGCGATCGGTGAACTGATCCTCGAGAAGGACAAGATCGACCCGTCGAAGACGAAGATCACGTGCCGCGAAGCGCAAGTTTAAGAAGGACCAAGGAGAAATGGTCCACATGGCGCCTGGCGAAAGCCAAGAAACCGCTGTGCAAGCCGAGCTGGCTGAGTGCTTGGGATGTAGGACAGGAATGGAGTTTGGGGGATGCAGGAATTTAATTTCGACAAATTGACGGATCGGCGCGGAACGGATTCGTACAAGTGGGACGTGGCGGAGAATGAGCTTCCCATGTGGGTGGCTGACATGGACTTCGAGACGGCGCCCTGCGTGCGAGAAGCGATCGAAGAGCGCGCCGCACATGGCATTTTTGGATATAACGTCGTTCCGGACGCATGGTATGCGGCCTATCAGAACTGGTGGGAGACGCGCCATCACTTGCATATCGAAAAGGACTGGCTGATCTTTTGCACGGGTGTTGTGCCAGCGCTTTCTTCCATGGTCAGAAAGCTTACGACCGTCGGAGAGAACGTTCTAATCCTGACGCCAGTCTACAACATCTTTTTTAATTCAATCGTGAACAATGGGCGCAACGTGGTGCAGTGCCCGCTGAAATATGCGCCTTTGCCGTCAGGCAAAGAGGGCGAAGCGGCTGCAGGCGGTGCCTCGCAGGAATATGAAATCGACTGGACCGCATTTGAGCAGGCCCTTTCTAATCCGCAGACGACGCTTTTGATCTTTTGTAACCCGCACAATCCCGTGGGCAGGATCTGGACGCGGGAAGAGATCGCAAGGGTCGGCGAGCTTTGCAAGAAGTATCACGTATTGGTGGTTTCGGATGAGATCCACTGTGACCTCACGGATCCCGGGAAGGAGTATATTCCGTTTGCGTCCGTATCGGACGCGTGCCGCGAAAACAGTATTACCTGCATCGCACCGACAAAGTCCTTTAACATTGCGGGCATGCAGACGGCAGCAGTCTTTGCGGCGGACCCGGCCGTGCGCCATAAGGTGTGGCGCGGGTTGAACACCGATGAGTGCGCAGAGCCGAACTCCTTTGCGTGCGGCGTTGCCATCGCGGCGTTTTCGCAGGGAGCACCCTGGCTGGATGCCCTTCGGGAGTATCTATTTGAGAATAAGCAGGCGGTACGGCAGTTCCTCGCGGAGCGCCTTCCCAAGGTGCATTTGGTGCCGTCGGAGGCGACCTATTTATTATGGCTGGACTGCAGGGAGTATACCGCGGACAGCGTTGCTTTGGCGGAGTTTCTTCGCAGGGAGACGGGGCTTTTCGTGTCGGAGGGCGCGGAGTACGGAAGGACGGGAGAGCCGTTCCTTCGCCTGAACATTGCATGCCCGAGGGCAAGACTTGAGGACGGTCTCGAGCGCCTCGCAACGGGTCTTGGGAGATGGCAGTAAAAGCATAACAGCCGTCTGGTAAGAGACTTCGCAACATGAATGCAAGAATAAAGGTGTCGGCGTGAGGGCCGGCACTTTTTTGTGTTGAAAGTTTGGCGGGACTTCGCTATAATAAGGCTATTGATTTTCAAAGAAAGTAGCGAAGTGGAAGGAAACGGATTTGGGAAAAGAATTTCGAAATGGCATAAAAGACGGGATTCCCATCGCTTTGGGATATTTTGCGGTGAGCTTTAGCCTAGGGATCGCAATGCTTGCGGCCGGAATGACGGCCGTGCAGGGCGCGGTCATGAGCGTATCGAACCTCACGAGCGCGGGAGAATTCGCAGGCGTTCGAGTGATCGCTGCGGGCGGCACCTTGATCGAGTTGGTGCTCACGCAGATCATCATTAACCTGCGGTATTCGCTGATGAGCCTTTCGCTCACGCAAAAGCTGGATGAAAAGGTTAAGTTTTGGCAAAAGCTGATCATCGCCTTTGGAAACACGGATGAGATCTTCGCCGTGGCAATGAATCATCAAAAGAGCCTTACGCTCCCTTATATGGTGGGGTTGCAGAGCCTTCCGATCGTGGGCTGGACGGCGGGAACTTTTCTTGGCGCCGTGGCCGGAGGACTCATGCCCACAAGCGTTGCGATGGCCATGAACGTCATGCTCTATGGCATGTTCATCGCGATCGTGGTTCCCGTGGCAAAAAAATCAAGGCCCGTATTGATTGTGGCTAGCGTGGCGATCCTTGCCAGCAGCCTTTTCCGTTACGTGCCTTGGCTTCATCAGATTTCGGAGGGCATCTCCATCATTGTCTGCACGGTCGTTGCGGCAACCTTTGGAGCGATTGTCTTTCCCGTGAAGGAAGAGGAGGGAGCGCAATGAACATTTGGCTTTTCATCCTCGCAATGGCGGTAGTGACTTACCTGATCCGCATGATCCCGCTGACCCTGATCCGCGGCAAGATCAAGAATCGTTTTGTGAGATCGTTTTTATATTACGTGCCGTATGCATGTCTCATGGCCATGACGTTCCCCGCAGTGTTCCATGCAACCGAGCATGTTCTTGCGGCCGCACTCGGCGTTTTGGTGGCCATCGGCCTCGCCCTCAAGGGCAAGGGACTTGTAACGGTCGCCGTCGCCGCCAGCGTCACAGTCTTCCTCGCATCCCTTTTATTAGGTTTTATCGCACTTTGATCGCGTCGAAGACTTGGCCGATGGGGGCTTGGATCAGGAGGTCGGCGAATTTGTCGCGGGGCGTGGGCGCCATGTTGATCACGACAAGTTTGTCGCCTGAGAAGTAATCGATCAGGCCGGCGGCGGGATATACCGCAAGGGAGGTGCCGCCGATGATGAGCACTTCCGCGTTACTGATGGCGCGAACGGACTCCTCGATGATGTTCTGGTTGAGGCCCTCCTCATAGAGCACCACGTCAGGCTTTACGCGGCCGCCGCAGTCCTCACAAACGGGAATCCCCTCGGAATCCTTGATGAACTCAAGATCGTGGAATTTCCCGCACTTTTCACAATAGTTGCGAAGCACGCTCCCGTGGAGCTCAAGCACCTTTTTGCTGCCGGCCGCCTGATGCAGACCGTCAATGTTCTGCGTCACGACGGCTTTCAGTTTGCCCGCTTTTTCAAGCTCGGCAAGCTTAAGGTGCGCCGCATTGGGCTTTGCGTCCGAAAAGATCATCTTGTTGCGGTAAAACCGGAAGAACTCATCGGGCTTACGCATGTAAAAGGTGTGGCTTAAGATCGTCTCGGGCGGATAATCATATTGCTGATGATACAGGCCGTCCACGCTTCGAAAATCGGGGATGCCGCTCTCGGTGGAAACGCCTGCGCCGCCGAAGAATACAATGTTTTCATGGGTATCAATGATCTTTTGGAACTCTTCAATGTTTTTCAGATCCGCTTCGGTTAATGCCTTCATGTCGTAACCTCCCCAATTTTTCTTTGGAGCCTTTGCTCCGCCTTCTCTCTAAGAAATATTCTATCAAGAATCGCCGAAAATGAAAAGACGTTCCTTTGGGAAATCTTTAGAAAATCTTAATGCAGCAAGCGGTTGAGTTAAGGCGTCTTTTATGCTATGATGGCTTTGATGAATTTTGGTGAGAGTTGAAAGGGCAGTGCTTCATGGCAAAGAAGAAAAAGGAACTGATCCCGCAAAAGAAATCGAAAAAGGTGATCCGCCTTGCAGACCACGGAAGGGAGCGCGTGTTAAAGCGCAGCGCCATCTTTTTTGGTGTGCTGGGCGTACTTTGCGTGCTTTATTGCCTTTCGATCTGGCTGTTCCTTGGCTATGGCACGTACTTCTTTCTCATTTGGGCCGCAATGGGCGCCGTGTTTGGGCTGATCTCGCTTTTTTGCGCGAAGCCGGCGCTGCGGCGAAAGCTCCCGCTTTGGCTCATGCGCACGTTTTGGGTTCTTTTTGGCATTGGCGTTGCCGTTTTCCTATTGGTGGAGGGCCTCATCCTCTCGCGGTGCAATGCGAAGGCGGAGGACGGCGCGGAGTATCTGATCGTCCTCGGCGCGCAGTGGAAGGCAAATGGCCCGAGCGTCGTGCTCAAATACCGTTTGGATGCGGCGGTGCATTATCTTCGCGTCAACACGTCGACGAAGGTGATCGTCTCCGGCGGGCAGGGGCCGAACGAGCCCATCGCGGAAGCGGACGGCATGTATGAGTATCTCATCGCACAAGGCATTGATGCCTCCAGGATCCAAAAGGAGGACAAGTCACGCAACACCTATGAGAACCTGAGCAAATGCGGCCTGATGCTGCCCAAGGCGGATTCCCGCGTGGTCCTTGTGACAAACAATTTCCACGTATTCCGCGCGGAAAAACTTGCCAAGGCGCAAGGATATGAATATGTACAAGGTCTTGCGGCCGATTCTTATCCCCCGATGCAGCTGCACAACCTCCTTCGGGAGTTTTGCGGCGTCATGAAGGATTTCCTGTTGGGGAACCTGAGCCGATGGGAGATGGGGTAAGCTGCCAAGAGTGTGTGAGAAAAGCCCGAGGCGTAGCCCAAGGAGAAGCCCGAATGCGGCTTGCGCCGCGGGCGGATGCTAAGTCAGAATGGAGGATGGACATGGAGATACATGTTGGAGATAGATTGCGTATGAAAAAGCCGCACCCTTGCGGCAGCGCGGAATGGGAAGTGCTCCGGGAGGGGGCGGATTTCCGCTTGAAATGCATGGGCTGCGGACATCAGATCATGATCGCGCGAAAGCTCATGGAACGTAACGTAAAAGAGATCAAAAAGGTGGATGTGATAGTATAAAATCTAGTGATATTTTGATCTTTTGAAAGGAAACTCTATATGAAAAAGAAAACGATAGGAGTCGTGATTTCGCAGAAAATGATCGCTCCGGCCATTTATGATCTTTGGATCAGGACTGACCTGGCATGGGATGCAAAACCGGGGCAGTTTGTGGGCGTGTTCCCAAAGGACAAGAGTACGCTCTTGCCGCGTCCCATCAGCATCTGCGAGGTGAATGGGGATCGGACGGCACTAAGGCTCGTTTACCGTATTGCCGGCCAGGGAACGGCTGAGTTTTCCAAGTGGAACGCAGGGGAAGAAGTGGCTTTGCTTGGCGTTCTTGGAAATGGATTTCCGCTGGAGAAAGCGCAAGGGAAAAAGGTATTTCTCATGGGCGGCGGCATTGGGATCCCGCCGATGCTAGAGCTGGCGAAGGCGCTGGGCCCTGGCGCTGCCAAGGGGCTTGACGCAGGCACCGACGAAAGCGCTGCGTCGAAAGAAGGCGCAGCCAAGGTTTGTAGTATCATGGGATATCGCGATGCGCAGACGTTTCTGCGCCCTGACTTAGAACAATATGGCGAAGTGGTCATCGCGACGGAGGATGGCAGCGTTGGCACGAAGGGCAACGTCATGGATGCCATTCGTGAGAACGCGCTGACCGCAGACGTGATCTTTGCCTGCGGGCCCATGCCCATGCTACGCGCCATTAAGGCATATGCAGCCGAGCAGGGCATTCCGGCATATATTTCCCTCGAGGAGCACATGGCCTGCGGCGTCGGCGCATGTCTCGGGTGCGTCGTAAAGACTAAGGAAGTGGACCACCACTCCCATGTCAACAATGCGCGGATCTGCACGGACGGACCCGTATTTGAAGCAGGGGAGGTGGAGATCTGATGAGAGAGATTTTGAATAATCAGAACGGAAATGGCAACGGGGGCAGCCAAAGCGGGAGCATCGCGGCGGGATCGCAGGAATGGAAGCCTGACCTTCGCACCACCATTGCGGGCGTGGAGTTCCAAAACCCCGTGATGACGGCGTCCGGAACCTTTGGCTCGGGCATGGAATATGGTGAATTTGTTGATTTGAACCGCCTTGGCGCAGTGGTGACCAAGGGCGTTGCGAACGTGCCCTGGCCCGGCAACCCCACGCCTCGCGTGGCGGAAGTATATGGCGGAATGTTAAATGCCATCGGCCTGCAAAATCCAGGCATCGACGTGTTTATGGAGCGCGACATACCGTTCCTCAAGCAATATGACAAGACAAAGATCATCGTGAACGTGTGTGGCAAGTCCGTGCAGGATTACGTGGACGTGGTAGAGCGGCTTGGTGAGGAGCCTGCGGTGGCGCTTTTGGAGATCAACGTGTCCTGCCCGAATGTAAAGGAGGGCGCCATCGCCTTTGGGCAAAAGGCGGATGCGCTGTACAACATCACCGCCGAACTGAAAAAGCATGCAAAGCAGCCCATCATGATGAAGCTTTCGCCCAACGTGACGGACATCACGGAGATGGCAAGGGCGGCAGAGGCGGCCGGCGCGGACGCTCTGTCCCTGATCAACACCATCACGGGCATGAAGATCGACATTCACAGACGCAAGTTTGCGATCGCCAACAAGACGGGCGGCATGAGCGGCCCTGCCATCAAGCCCATTGCTGTGCGCATGGTATGGCAGGTTGCGCAGGCGGTAAAGCTCCCGATCCTGGGCATGGGCGGCATTGCCACGGCGGAGGATGCGATTGAATTCCTTCTGGCCGGTGCCAGCGCCATCAGCGTGGGAGCCATGAATTTCGTGAACCCTTACGCAACCATCGAGATCCTGGAAGGGATTGAAGCATATATGCGCCTGTACCACATGGAGAAGCTCTCCGACCTGATCGGCGCAGTAAAGTAAACGGAAACTGGAATGACGAAACCTGGGTCAAATGACCCGGGTTTCGTTGTTTTAGTTTCCATTTTTTTCAAAATAATAAATATTTTTCGCGGATTTTGGTGAGTAAAGTTGACGAAAACTGCAATTAACAAATAGAATAGTAGCCAAAGCTCTATCTGAGATAAAAAAGACGGGGGTTATTGACATGAGAGGAAAGACAGGAAGGGAAAGTAAGATTGCAAGATTGGCGCTGGTATTCGTGGCAATGGTAGTCATGTTTGTCATGTTTGGACCGGCGATGCAGAAGGCGTGGGCCGACGGCGTATTGGAACCGGTGAAATACGTTGACGCCGCGGGAAACACGCTTGCCGTGAGGGATTACGTTAGGATCGATGAGAATCTGCCACAGGAATTGGATACGGGTTGGTATTATATAGACGGAGATGAATACTTTACAAATGGCCTCAATATTAGCGGAAACGTCAATCTCATCCTTTGTGATGGGCAATATTTGGTTTTTTTGCAGGGTGTGTATGTTCCCGAAGGTGCGAGCCTCACAATCTGGGCACAAAAAGAAGGAACCGGCGTTATGAATGTTCTCGGAATTCCGCGCAGTGCCGCGATTGGTGGCAACTTCTGTGATGACAATGCCCATGACTGTGGAACGATCATTATCAATGGCGGTAACATTAATGTAGAATCCCAAGGCTATGGAGCTGGAATTGGCAGCTGTGAAGGTGGGAAGGGCGGCAGTATTACCATCAATGGTGGTAAGGTTCAAGTAGCATGCGTGGAAGGAGAGGGAGCTGCAATCGGTGCCGGATATGGTGGCACTGCCGGAACGATCATCATTAACGGTGGCGTCATTTTGGCGGATGCTCGTGGTGAAGGAATGGATTCGAGCGGCGCTGAGGGAATCGGTGGAGATGAGGGAATTGTTCAGATCAATGGCGGTGAGGTTACGGCCTATGGCGGGAACGGATACCCTGGGATCAGTGGCTCGGAGATCACGCTTGGTTGGACAAACACAGAGAATTTCATTGAATCCACCTATAGCGGAACGCTAAGCTTTGCGGAAGGCAAGAAGTTCCAGCTTTCTGATACGGGAGAACTGGCGACCCTCGAAAATTTAAACGGGAAGAAAATCGTGCCCTTGCTGACAAATGACGTGAATTTGGATTGCGGGAATAACGGAAGTCTGACAAGTAATGTTATGCAAGCCAACAATGGACAGGCGGTCACATTGACGGTTTCTCCTGCTACTGATTATGTCGTGACGAGTGTCCGAGTGAATTGTAATGGCAGCGATGAGACCTGTGAGGTGACATATCAGGGGGTAAATACCTATATGTTTGTGATGCCGGACGATAGCGTTACCGTGGTAGCAAGGTTTGGCAAGAGCGTGGATTACGTGGATGCAAAGGGTAATCCAATGACGGCGAGCTGCTGCGATCTTTCCTCTTATGAACAGACCGAGTGGGAGGAAGAATGGTATGCCGTAACAAATTCTAATTTGGTCTATGCGGGTGAAGCGATTCATGTGCACGGAAACGTGAATTTGATCCTTTGCGACAATACAAGTTTGAATGCCACTTATGGCATTATCATTGATGAGGATGCCAGCCTTACCATCTGGCAACAGAAAGAAGGCTGGGGATCTCTGAATGCACTTGCAACGGATGAGTGCCCGGGAATCGGCGGTAACGTTATCATTAATGGCGGTGAAGTCACTGCTTTTGCCAGCAAGCAATACGATGGAATTGGCGGGGAAAACGCTCAGATTACCATCAATGGTGGACATGTATATTCAAATGCCAACAACTTTAAGGTAGGCATTGGAGGCAAAAACGCCCAAGTCACCATCAACAATGGATATGTTTTTGCAGTTGGCGCTGATTTCGGCGCCGGTATTGGAGGCGAGCATGCCAGAGTCGTCATCAATAAGGGAGAAGTTGAAGTTTGTGGCGGAGAAAGCGACAGGGCAATTGGCGGATATCTTTGCAAAACCACCATCAATGGCGGAAAGGTTGTAACATACGCACCGATCTGTAATTGGTACGGAACGTTTACCATCCGCGGGGGAAAAGTTTGGGCGAACGGCGGCTTTTTCGCTCACAAGGGCAAGATCACCATTGATGATGGAGAAGTTTACGTTAAAGACGGTTTTTCCGGTGATGAAACAACGATCACCGTTAACGGCGGTTGCCTGCAAACCGAAAGCAGCACATCGATGACTTCTGCACTTGGCAATAGGGATGGTAAGGTGATCATCAACGGCGGCCAAGTCTATGCAACAGCAGAATCAGGTGCCTGCGCAATTGGACAAGATAATTGCGAGGTGATCCTTGGCTGGACGCTTGGAGGGGATATCATATGTTGCGAGGGACCTTGCAAGGGGAATGTTTCTTTTGCAAAGGATAAGGTGTTTAGGGATCCAAATCTTGAACTCATCACCGCAGAAGAATTTGTCGAGAGAAGCCAGACCGAAGAAGAAGTGATACTCTTTCCTCCCGTTGGAGTTTATCATTTCATCTATCTTGAGAGCGGAGAGGGATCGCTTGAGACGGATCCCGTTATGCCCAGGGTAGGACAAACCGTGACGGTGACGGAACGGCACTCCTTCCCATATGTTTTGGACGGCATTTCGGCAAATATGTACGGATATCCCGTTGACTTAGTAAAGACGGGTGCGAACACATATACTTTTACGATGCCCGACGGGGATGTGACCATTGAGGCAAGCTATCATGAAGGCGATGATCGCCTGTACTATATGAACACGTTTGGAAATGAATGCCTTCTTGATCTTGATCTTGATCAGGTGCGCGTTTTGTCTCCGTCAAGCATTGAGACGCACCTGAAGAATGGGGAACTTAGTAACGGATGGTATGCTGTTTGCGGAGACATTGCCTGGGAAGATCCCATTCGCATCGCAGGTAGAGTGAATCTTCTTCTTTGCGACGGCGCAACGCTGACGGCGGAGGAAGGAATCGTCGTGCCGAAGGATGCCAATCTTGTGATCTGGGGACAGAAAGAGGGAAGCGGTGTTCTGATCGCTGAAGGATTGGATAACGCCGGGATTGGCGGCAGCGCTTCTGAAGACGCTGGTTATATCATCATCAACGGTGGAACGATCACGGCCAGAGGCGGATATTATTCGGCAGGAATTGGCGGCACCTCAGGTACTTCTGTCAAAAGCATTTCGATCTATGGCGGAACGATCCTGGCCGAAGGCGATGATTATGCGGCAGGAATCGGAGGGGGTGAAAAAGGATCTGTTGACAACATTTCGATCGAAGGCGGAACGATCACGGCCACGGCCGGTTCTAGAGCGCCCGGAATCGGCACGGGATATGAATGTGGAGTTGAAGCAAACATTTTCATCCATGGCGGAATGATCTTGGCCAAAGGCGGAAATCAAGCACCCGGGATTGGAGCTGGAGCAGAAGGTGGAAACGTAAGCGTCAAAATCACAGGTGGGCAAGTGACTGCCGTAGGCGGAAAAGTGTATAACGGATCGAATATAGACCGCTCTGCACCCGGAATTGGATGCGAACCAGATGGCAATAAAGGTTCTGCCACAATCCTTCTTTCTTGGACCGATGCAGATGATTTTATTGAATCTTCCTTTGGCAGTCTGAAAAATGATATCACGCTCAAAAGTCCGTTCACGATCGAAGCCACGGGTGAGACGGTGACGACGGACGTGCCTCGCGGAGAGGTTATAAAGCTCGTTCCGCCGAAATATACCGTCACTGCATATTCCAGGGCGAGCGGAGACGTGACGGCGTCGATCGCGGACGTAAGCGTTGCGCCTTCCGGTAAGGTTGCATTCGGCGAGAGCGTTACGGTGACGGCACCTGACAAGAGTGCGCAGGGATATGCCTTCCTTGGTTGGCATGCAGTGACAGGACTGACTTCCGAAGGAAACGAAGTGGCTAGCTATGACGAGGCGATGCTTTGCGAAAAGCTGAGTTACACGTTCACGATGAGTGACAAGGACGAGGCGGTCGTTGCGGTCTACGAGGCCCGAGGTAACGCGCAGGTTACGGTTAGCGCCGTGAACGGGGCGAAGTACTTTGTCAACAACGGGCCGACGGCGCAGGGCGGCTCCACGGAAAACGTGCAGCTCGGAACGACGCTGCTTTTGACGGCGGGGGACGCAGACAAAGTGCTTTGTTGGATGAACGAGAGCAACAAGGTGCTCGGGACCAAGGATAGCCTTCGCCTTGTAGTGACCGGGGACACGAAGGTGACGCTGGTTTATAAGCCTGAAGAGGCAAACGGCGCTTTCGTGCAGTTTGAGAATGACTTCGGTCAGGTGCTTGGATACAAGAGTTATTCCGCAAGTGACGTGAAGATTGACTTCCCGATCCAGCCTTCAAAGTTCGGCTTTACGTTTGAGAAGTGGGTGTTCAAGGGAACGACCGAGGAGGCAACGCAGGAGCAGATTCTCTCGAAGGTTGCAAACGGCGGCGTGATCACGGTGGTTCCGAAGTATGTACAGGATGAGAGAAAGTACAGCGTGACGGTTCGTTATCAGGACGCTGACGGCGCTGAAGTAAGCGCGGACGTGCAGTATCCCGACATTCTCGTGGGCACGGGCTATACGGTGACGGCGCCCACGGTAAGCGGGTACATGTTCTCTTGCTGGAAGGACTCGAACGGAACAGTTCTTGGATACAATGAAAACTACTATTTCCTCGTTGCTTCTGACAATTCGCTGACGGCGGTTTACGCGGCGGACGGAAGCGCACAGCAGACGCAGGCGCAGCCCGTGATCACCATCGGCATGCCCAGCGCGGTGACGACGACGGACGCACACAAGGTTTCCTGCACGGTGACGAGAAGCATTCCCGACGGGTACGAGCTTCAGGAGCACGGCATCCTTTACGCAAAGGGCGTGGCGGGACTTGACGAGACCACATTTGTTTACGGCACGGCGGGCGTTTCGAAGTACCAGTCCGACAAGACCTCAACAAGCGGCGTGGTGAAACTCAACGTGAAGGTGAGCGGCGAGACGATCAGCAGCGGCGACAACATGAACGTTTCGTTCCGCGGCTACATGATCCTCAAGGACGGCGCGACCGGAAACATTGTGACTTACTACACCGACATCGTGAGCGGCAACTATGCGGCACTGAACACGCATAACTAAGGGATTTTGGTGAGTAAAGTTGCCGAAAAGTGCTATTAATAGATAGAATGATAACAAAAGTTTAACTGGCACGAATGAAAGGCGGGGGGTAAACGAAATGATGGAAAAGACAAGGAAGGAAAGCAGGATTGCAGGATTGGTGCTGGCATTCATGGCAATGGTGGTCATGTTTGTCATGTTTGGACCGACTGCGCAGAAGGCGTGGGCCGACGGCGAATTGGAACCGGTGGAATACGTTGACGCCGAAGGGAAAACGCATACCGTGACGGATTACGTAGAGATCACGTCGCAGAACGTGGTCACGGAGTGGGAGACGGGTTGGTATTTTGTGAACGAAAAAATGACCATAGAAGACTACGTTAACGTAAGCGGTGACGTGAATCTCATTCTTGGTGATGGTAAGACGGTGACTGCAAATAAGGGCGTGTACGTCCCCGTGGGTGCAAGCCTGACAATCTGGGGGCAGACAAAAGAAAGCGGAGAGCTGGACGCCTTCGGTGGATTTAATGAACCCGGAATTGGCGGCGGTTATGGAAATAATAAAGATCCTAACTGCGGAACGATCATTGTCAACAGCGGCGGGATCATAGCAAAGTCAAAAGGCATTGCGGCCGGGATCGGCGGCGCCTATTATGGAAACGGCGGTAACGTGACCATCAATGGCGGAGCGGTTGTGGCTGAACAAAAGACCCGAGGCGGTGCCGCAATCGGAGGCGGAGAGAATGGAGACGCAGGAACGTTCATCATGAACGGCGGATATGTTGTGGCGAGTGCGAGGGGTGATTCCGCAGCAAACAGCGGCGCGGCAGGAATCGGAGCAGGAGCCTCTGGAAAGGCCGGAGTCATTCAGATCAACGGCGGCATACTCCTTGCTTACGGTGGGATCGGATATCCCGGAATTGGAAGCAAGGACAATACTGGTGCGGAGATCGTCATCACCGGCGGAGATATCTATGCTTGCGGCGGGGATCATTCCGCAGGCATCGGCAGCGGCAGCGGCGGCGCCGGCGGCGTCATCACCATTACTGGCGGCCAGATCTATGCTGAAGGAGATGATCGTCAGGACATATGGTATTATGACGTTGAAGCCCCGGGGATCGGCGCCGGCGATGGCGGCGCTGACGCAACGATCACGCTTGGCTGGACAAACCTTGATGATTATATTGAATCAAGCTATGGTGGAACGGTTATCCTTACGAAAGAGTTTTCGCTTGAAGACGAATACGGAGAATTGGCGACAAGCGAAAATATAGACGGGGTTATAATTGTGCCTCGGACATACGAGGTTTGTTTGGACTCTTCGGATGGCGGGAGCCTGGAATGCGACGATGAGCGTGCCGCAAAGGGACAGGAGGTCACGGTGATGGTTTCTCCCGAAAAGTCTTATGACTTGGTAACCCTTCAGTGCTTGTATTATGACCCCGTTAAGGATAGCGATGAGCCAGTTGAATTGACAAAAAAGGATGAGAGTACCTACACTTTTAAGATGCCTGGCTATCCCGTCACTGTGATCGCTGGGTTTGGCAGGAGCACTGATTACGTGGATGCGCAGGGCAATTCGCATACGGTTTCTAATTATCAGGTCCTCGACAGCGATTTGTCAGATTGGGAGGACGAATGGCTTGTCCTTACGGAAGATACGACGATCAATGATCGGATTTATTCGTATGGCGAAGTGAACCTGATCCTGTGCGACGGTGCTACGCTTAAAGCCCCAAAAGGCATTACCGTTGATAAGTATTCTACTCTTATCATTTGGGCGCAGGCAGAAGGCAGCGGAAAGCTGATCGCGACGGGAGATGATTATTGCGCGGGAATAGGTGATGGTTTCAGTAATGACGCTGGAACCATTATCATAAATGGCGGACGGATCAATGCCACAGGCGGTCTATACTCCGACGGAATAGGAGGATATTTGACAAAAGTCATCATCAACGGCGGATCGGTTGTGGCAACGAGCGGAGAGGAAGGATCGGGCATTGGCGGCGTTGCGAGCAAAGTTACCGTCAATGGTGGAAAGCTTACTGTCGAAGCCGGGGATCATGGATTTGGCATTGGCGGTTACGCGAGCAAATTTACCATCAATGGCGGACAGGTTTTGGCTATGGACAGAATTTTCGTTGAAAATGGTTCCATTTCCATTCGCGGCGGAAAAGTTGGCGCCCAAAATGGTATTTGTGGCGAAGAATCAACCATCACGATCGATGGTGGATCTGTGCAAGCTGCCTCACCACAGAATGGAACTGCAATCGGTGGCAAAGACTGTAAGGTTGCCATCAATGGTGGAAGCATCTTTGCTTTTCCGTCATACCCTGCGACTGATTATGCAATCGGATGCGAAGATTGCGAAGTGACCCTCGGATGGACGCTGGATACGGATTATATCACGTGCGGCGGACGCCTGGGAGGTGACGTTCGTTTTGCAAAAGACAGGAAGTTTGTGGATGATCAAGGGAAAGACATCACCGCAGAAGCTTTTGTCGAGAGATGTCTTGGTGGACGCAACGTGCGCATCCAAGCCCCTTCGGGAGAATATTATGGCATTGAGCTTGTGAGCGGAGAGGGCTCATTGCAAGCAGATTGTGCCGTGGCACTGGCAGGCCAGACGGTGACGGTGACGGAGCGACACTCCTACCCGTATGTTTTGGACGGCGTTTTGGCGACGACGGAGAGCGGAGCTTCCGTTGGCTTAGCAAATACGGGTGCGCACATCTATGAATTTACGATGCCCGCAGAAAAGGTAATCCTTCAGGCCAATTATCACGTGACTAATGAATCAGTGCACTACGTTGACGCCAACGGGGAAAAGCATGTCGTAAGTGATCCCATCCTTTTGAATTCCTCAAACGTCGAAGAGTACCTGCAGGATGGAAAGCTTCAAAGCGGATGGTATGCAATCTGCGGAGACATTACTGTGGATGGTGCGATCATTATCAAAAGCAACGTGAATCTCCTTCTTTGCGACGGTGCAAAGCTGGAGGTTAATGAAGGGATCGAAGTGGATGAGGGAGCCGTTCTGACCATCTGGGGACAGGAGGAAGGAAGCGGCGTTCTGATCGCTGAAGGAAAGCCTGAAGCGGCTGGAATCGGCGGCGCAGATGATTATCAGCCGGCTCACTTTGGCGAGATCGTCATTAATGGCGGAACGATCCAGGCCAAAGGCGGATTTAATGCTGCCGGTATCGGTTCCGGTTTGGACGGCGAGAGAGGAAGCATTACGATCAACGGCGGAACGATCCTGGCCGAAGGAAGAGTTTGCGGCGCTGGAATCGGAGGCGGTTTATATGGCACAGCTGATAGTGTTACGATCAACGGCGGAACGGTGACGGCCATAGGCGGAAATAGAGGAGCCGGAATTGGAACCGGAATTTTCGGTCACGGCGGATACATTAACATCCATGGCGGAACGGTGACTGCCAAGGGCCGAGGCGGATCGGCCGGAATTGGATCCGGATATGATGCTAGTTGCGCAGATATCAATGTTTTAGGCGGGCAAGTGACGGCCGTTGGCGAAGGATATTACGATGAGGATGCAGATGAGGAAATTCAAGGTCCCGGAATCGGAAGCGGAGTGGAAGGTAAACGGGGTCACATCTACCTTGGATATACCAATGCAGATGATTTTATTGAAGCTACCTATGACGGTAATGAAACCAACTTTAGTCTGATAGGTCAGTTCGAGCTGGCGGAAACCGGTGAGAAAATATCCGGCATATCTGACGCGAACGGAAAGAGGATTGTTCCTGCAAAGTATAAGATCCTGGCATATTCCAGGGCGAGCGGAGAGTCCACGGCGTCGGTTGCGGACGTAATGGTCGCTCCTTCGGCGAAGGTCTTCCCAGGCGAGAGCGTCAAGGTGACGGCGCCCGACAAGAGCGCGCTGGGATATTCCTTCCTCGGATGGCACGAGGTGACGGAGCTCACGGCCGAGGGGAACGAAGTAATAAGCTATGACGACGAAGTCCTTTGCGACAAGCTGAGTTATACTTTCACGGCCAGTGATGAAGACATGGCGGTGGTTGCGGTCTATGAGGCCCGCGGCAACGCGCAGGTTACGGTTAGCGCCGTGAACGGGGCGAAGTACTTTGTCAACAACGGGCCGACGGCGCAGGGCGGCTCCACGGAAAACGTGCAGCTCGGAACGACGCTGCTTTTGACGGCGGGGGACGCAGACAAAGTGCTTTGTTGGATGAACGAGAGCAACAAGGTGCTCGGAACCAAGGCGAGCCTTCGCCTCGTGGTGACAGGGGATACGGCGGTGACGCTGGTCTACAGACCGGAAGCGACGAACAGCGCGTTCGTGCAGTTTGAGAACGACTTCGGGCAGGTGCTGGGGTACAAGAGCTACTCCCAGGGAGACGTGAAGGTCGACTACCCCGGCATGCCCTCGAAGTTTGGATTTACCTTCGAGAAGTGGGTGTTCAAGGGAACAAACGAGGAGGCGAGTCAGGAGGCGATCCTCGCGAGGGTTGCAAACGGCGGCGTGATCACCGTGGTTCCGAAGTACGTGCAGGACGACAGGAAGTATGTCGTGACGGTTCGATATCAGGACGCTGAAGGCGCAGAGATCCGCACTGAGGACGAATTCCCTGAAATCCTTGTCGGCACGGGATATACGGTGACGGCACCCGCGGTGGACGGCTATGCGTTCTCCTGCTGGAAGGACTCGAACGGAACGATTTTGGGATACAATGAAAGCTACTATTTCCTCGTTGCTTCTGACAATTCGCTGACGGCGGTTTACGCGGCGGACGGAAGCGCACAGCAGACGCAGGCGCAGCCCGTGATCACGATCGGCATGCCCAGCGCGGTGACGACGACGGACGCACACAAGGTTTCCTGCACGGTGACGAGAAGCATTCCCGACGGGTACGAGCTTCAGGAGCACGGAATCCTTTACGCAAAGGGCGTGGAGGGACTGAACGAGACGACATTTGTTTACGGCACGGCGGGAGTTTCGAAGTACATGTCCGACAAGACTTCGACAAGCGGCGTGGTGAAGCTCAACGTAAAGGTGAGCGGCGATACGATCAGTAGCGGCGACAACATGAACATTTCGTTTCGCGGCTACATGATCCTCAAGGACAATGCGACCGGAAACGTGGCGACTTACTATACCGACATCGCAAGCGGCAGCTACGCGGCGCTGAACACGCAGAACTAAAGTTTTAACTAGAGGAAAAACAGGAGTCGAGAAATCATGAGAAGCTTTGAGCTGAAGGTGAAAAGGACAGGGTACGGCCTGCTGGCGGTGATCGCATTTTGCGTGATCTTTGTTTGCGCGCCGCTTCGGGCGAAGGCAGCAGAGGTTTTCACCAATGGCTATTTTCAGTATGTGGTCGAGGATCATTCCGTGAAGATCGTAAGCTATTTTGGTACGCAGGAAGAAGTGACGGTGCCGAACATGATCGCCGGAAATCCCGTAAATGAGATCGCAAAGGATGCATTTGCAGGGAATCAGGACGTAAAGAAGGTGAACCTTCCTGACACGATCATGACGATCGAGGAAGGCGCATTTGGAGAAGGGCAGACGGTGGTATATGACGGCGCCGACCCTGCAGACATCGCAACCGCGATCACGCAGATCGAAGCGGGCGCGGAAGGCCAGGGAAGCACTGGCTCAGAGGGTCAGGGCGAGGCAGGTGGCGGCTCGCAGGCAGGAACTGGCGCAGAAGGACAGGGCGGCACGGGTTCTGAAGGTCAAGGCGGTGCGCAGACGGGCACGGGAAGTGGCTCGGAAGGCACGGGCACTGGAAGCCAGAGTGGCTCAGGTTCTGAAGGTCAGGGTGGTACGCAGACGAGCACGGGAAGTGGTTCGGAAGGCACAGGCGCTGGAAGCCAGAGTGGCACGGGTTCTGAAGGCCAGGGCACGACTGGCAGCCAAAGCGGCACGGACGAATTCACCCTGGAAGAATTTGAAGTAGGCACGGAAGACGACGATGCACTGCTTTTCGCAAACGCTGAAACGGGTGCTTCAGGCGACGGAGCGGCGAAGGAGCAGGTAAATGCATCTGCTGCTGACGAGAAGGCCCAGGAACAAAAGGCTGAAATTGGCGCGGATACGGTTGCCGTGACTGTTGGGACAAGCGAGGTAGCGAACACCAAAAGCCATCGCATGGTGGTGGTCCTGATCGTGGCAGCCGCAGTGATCCTGATGGGTGGCTGCGCCGCAGTGACCTACATTGCAAAAAAGGACAAAGGACAAAAGAATTAAAACTTGGGGCTTCGAAAGCCGCCTTTCCGGAAACGGAAGGGCGGCTTTTTTCCATGCTTTCTATGGCTTGACGCACCGTGTGGATTGTACTATAATAAATACAATCCTTGTATACAGAATACGTAAAAAACAGGAGCGCTTTATGATAACGCTGAACGCCTATGCGAAGATCAATTTAAGCCTTGACGTAGTTGGAAGGCTGGCGAATGGATATCATGAGGTCCGCATGATCATGCAGACGGTGGGGATCCATGACACTTTGACGTTTGAAAAAACGGAAGGCGAGATCGTGCTTTCTTCGGATGCCGGCGAGCTTCCACTGGGCGAGGACAACTTGATCTACAAGGCGGCAAGGCTGGTCAAGGAGACCTATGGGATAAGCGGCGGCGTTAAGGTGCATCTGGAAAAGCGGATCCCCGTGGCGGCAGGCATGGCTGGGGGCAGCACGGATGCGGCAGCGACGATTAAGGCCATGAATCTGCTGTATGACCTTCGACTTTCCGAGGAGGATCTCTGCGGGCTCGGCGTAAAGCTTGGCGCGGACGTGCCCTATTGCATCATGGGCGGAACGGCGCTTTCCGAAGGGATCGGCGAGGTGCTGACCAAGCTTGCACCCATGCCGGAATGCGCTCTTTTGGTGGCAAAGCCAGACATCAACGTTTCGACGAAAGAGGTGTATCAGGCGCTGGACAGCCAAAGCGTGCCATGGCATCCCGACGTGGACGGCATGCGACAGGCCATCGAGGAAGGACGGCTCGAGGGCATCTACTCAAGGCTTGGGAACGTGTTGGAGACGGTGACGGTCGCAAAACACCCGATCGTTAGCGAGATCAAGCAGGAGATGCTTGGAAATGGCGCGCTGGGGAGCCTTATGAGTGGCAGCGGACCTTCCGTGTTTGGGATCTTTGACGACGAGGAAAAGGCGAGGGCGGCCGGCGAAAGTATCGAAAAGAAGGGGCTTGCGAAGCAAGTGTTTGTGACGGGGCCCCAAAGTTATTTTGGTTAGGGAAAGGCGAAGAAGATGCAGGAACGATTTCAGTTAAAAATGGATCAGTTTTTACCGCTTCGTGACGTGGTGTTCAATACGCTGCGTCAGGCCATTTTGACGGGGGAATTAAAGCCAGGGGAGCGTCTGATGGAGATCCATCTGGCGGACCAGCTTGGCGTCAGCAGAACGCCCATCCGTGAGGCCATAAGGAAGCTTGAGCTGGAGGGACTTGTGACGATGATCCCAAGGCGCGGCGCGGAGGTGGCGCAGATCACGGAAAAGAGCATGAATGACGTGCTGGAGGTGCGCCGCGCGGTGGATGCACTCTGCGTGGAGCTTGCCTGTGAGCGGATCACGAAGGAGGAGCTGGAGGCCCTGGAGGCAGCCTGTGAGGAATTCGCGAAGGAAGCAAAGAAGCCCCGTGAGGAAAAGGACGTGAAGCTCCTTGCCCAGAAGGACGTGGCGCTTCATGACATCATTGTGCAGGCCACGGGAAATCAGCGTCTGATCCAACTGGTGAACAACCTGTCCGAGCAGATGTATCGGTACCGTTTTGAGTACCTCAAGGACTTCAGCCAGCATGAAAAGCTGGTGCAGGAACATGGCGTCATCTACGAGAGCATTGTGAAGAAGGATTGCGAGACGGCTTGCGAAGCCGCGAAGCTTCACATCGACAACCAAAAGAAGGCCATCATCCGTCAGATCCGTCTGGAGAAGGAAAAATAAGGCAAAGAGGTTAGGAATATGGAACAGAAGTTGTCAGCAAGCGCTCCGATCGGAGTGTTTGATTCCGGCGTAGGCGGGCTCACCGTGGCGCGGGAGATCATGCGACAGACGCCAAATGAAAAGATCATTTATTTCGGAGACACGGCAAGAGTGCCTTACGGCAGCAAGTCTAAGGAGACCGTAACGCGTTTTTCGCGTCAGATCGTGCGGTTTTTGCAGACGCATGAGGTCAAGACCATTGTGGTGGCATGTAACACGGCGAGTGCATATGCCCTCGAAGACCTGGAAAAAGAGATCGACATTCCGATCATTGGCGTGGTAAAGCCCGGCGCGAAGGCGGCCGCGCAGGCCACGCGCAATGGAAAGATTGGCGTTATCGCAACCGAGGCGACCATCGGCAGCCGCATTTACAGCGAATATATCAAAAAGATCCATCCCGAGGTGACCATTTACGGAAAGGCTTGTCCGCTCTTTGTTCCGCTGGTGGAGGAAGGCCTTTGGGAGGATCCCGTGACGGATGAGATCGCAAAGCGTTATCTGGGCGAGCTGATCGACATCGACATTGATACGCTGATCCTTGGATGCACGCACTATCCGCTGATCCGCTCCACCGTCGCAAGGGTGATGGGCGAGAAGGTGACTTTGGTGAATCCGGCATATGAAACCGCCCGCGAGCTGCGTTCCCTCCTTGAGGAGAAGGGTCTTTTGAACGAGGCGCCCGGAAAGCTTGGGGAGAATAAGTACCAGTTCTTTGTGAGTGACGGTGCGGAGAAGTTCAAGACCTTTGCAAATTCCATCATCAAGTATGGGATTTTGAGCGCGAAGGTCATTGACATTGAGCAGTATTAGGAAAGTGTTGCAGCGGCCGGAGAGGCGGCATGAAGAAAAGACAGGAGTGTCACATGAATTCTGACGGACCTTTGGGAGAGGTGCTCCTTGAGATCACGGGCGGGCAAGGCGAGATCATAAACCGCCATGAAGGACAAATGTTTTATAAAAACGGCCATCATTACGTGCTTTTTTCGGAGGAGCTTTCGGAGGACGGCGTGAAGGGAAGGACTTCCTTTGCAAGCCGTCTGAAGATCAGCGACGACGAGGTGACTTTGCGCAGAAGCCTTCCTGCGAGGGACGGCGCAGGCAGCGCGCATGTGATGGAATTTGTCTATCGCCTGCGCGGCGAGGGGGAAAGAGGCTGTTTTGTGGATTATCCGACGCCCTATGGCGTGCTCCGATTGGAGATTTTGACGGAGGAGCTTTCCGTTGAAAGATCAGAGGAAGAGTTTTTGATCCTGGCGAAGTATGTCATGCTTCAGGAGGGGCAGGAGGTCAGCCGCGACCAGATCAAGATCCAGGTTCGGAGGAAATAGAAAAGCCCTGGTGCTTATCGCGGCGCCAGGGCTTTGTTTTTCGGTATTCTTTTTATTTCAGGGGTTTCGCTCCGCCCTTTTCCTGCAATGTATCGATGGCTCTCTTAAAGAAGCCTTTCTTCTTGGGTGGTGCGACTTCGGTCTTTCCGTGGAGTCCCTTGACACCCATGATGTACATGCCGCTGACGGTTGCTTTCACTTCCCTTTTCAGGGGGATGCTGTCGAAGATCTTCTCATCACTGATGAGGTTCATGATCTGGGGTCCGATCTTTACCTTGACGATGGGAAGCTTTTGGCCTCTCATGAGCTTCGGCGTTTGATCGATGACCGATTGCGGCAGACCGGAATCCTTGATCTTCATTCGTTTCTTGTCGATGATCAGCATGGAGACGGTCTGTTTGTTGGCCTCCATGATCTCTTGTTGCTCCGCCTGTTTCTTTTGTGCCTTCTTGCCGAGGATATACATCGCGATCACGGCAGCTATGAGCAGTGCCATCACCACGATGAACACGATCCAGCCTGCTTTGATGGCAAGGAGCGCGTAAATGCTAACGTTCACCATAAGACGTTTCCTTTCCTTCTCAGTATTTACTTTTTGCTGAAACTACAATCCATCATAGCACAGGTTTCCCAAATTCTCAACAACTGCTTTTGTGTTTTTTTTGTGTCTTTATGATTTTTTCATTTTTTTGTGATATAATAGCCACATATGAACTGCAGAGAGGAGTTTTCAATGAAAAAGCAATTTGTCTTAAGATGCGCAGTAGTTTGCGCAGCAGTGGCGCTGTGTGGCGTTTTCACAGGGTGCGACAATCAAAAATCCAAGGATACGGGCGTTTCCATCGTGAACGAGGGATCCCAGGCGGCTTCAGGCGAAGCTTCCGGAACCGAAGCCAGCGAGCCCGAGCTGATCCAGATTGTCAGAAAATATGCCACTGAATTTGACTTAGACCAGTATGTTACTTTGAAGGATTATTCGGATTTCCGCGTGAAAAGAGATCCCGTGGAGGTGTCAGATGACGACGTGAATGACCTCTTCGAAGAGATTTACCTAAACAGCTTTCCGTCCGACCTTGGCATCAAGGATCGCGCGGTGGCGCTTGGTGACAGCGTGAAGATCGATTACTGCGGCAAGAAGGACGGCGTGGCCTTTGACGGCGGCACTGCAGAGGATGCGACGCTGACCATCGGTTCCGGCGAGTTTATCGACGGTTTTGAGGACGGCCTGATCGGCGTGATGCCCGGGGAAACGGTGGATCTGACTCTGACCTTCCCTGAGCAATATAAGTCCGAAGAGCTTGCAGGTCAGACGGTGATCTTTACGGTAACGGTGAACAGCATCATCCCTGAGGAGAGGCTCGATGAGGCAGTGAAGGGCATCATCCCTGAGATTGAGACCGTGGAGGACCTTCGCCAGTATATTTATGATTATCTTGTAATGTACTCGCAGTCGGAAACCCAGGAGGACTACGAAGAGGAGATCATGGACACCTTCGTTACGAACTACGTGGAGTTCAAGGAGATCCCCGCGGAGTGGTCGGATTATTACTACAGCCAGGTGAGAAATTATTTCATCACGGCGGCGTTCCAGTATGGACTGAACCCGGATGAACTTGTGCAGGAGTATTACGGCGGTGCTGATCTGGAAAGCTTTGCGAAGGACTATGCTGACCTTGCGACCCGCAGGGACATGGCAATGCAGGCCGTTGCAAGGAAGGAGAACCTGACCTTGAAGTCAGACGGCGAGCTTGAGGAGATCCTTTCGAAGTATGCCAGCGATGCGGGATATGGTTCCGTTGAGGAGTATCTCGGCGAGGCGACCAGAGAGGACTTCCGTCAGGATTACAATTACGAGCAGGGCTTTGGCTTTATCATTGACCTGGCTTCGCAGGAGTGATCGTTCGAGAGCATAAACTAGCCTGGAGTGCTTGTGAAATAAACCAAAGGAGCGTGTTGAATGCGAAAAGAGGGAGCCGTTAGGAAACTGATCGGTGGTCTGTGCCTGGCGTTTGCGATCGGGATTTTGTGCCCGTTTGCGGCGTCTGTGTCGCATGCATCAAGCATCAAGGAGCTCCAGGAGCAGATCAAGCAGCACCAGGAGGAGCTCAATAAGGCAAACAAAAAGACGGCGGAACTACAGGACAAGCAAAGCCTGATCGAGGAGCTGATCGACGACCTGAACGCCGAGATCATCAATACCATGACCTGCATCGCTCTCAAGGAGGATGAGATCACCGAGAAGGAAGCGGAGATCGCTGACAAGCAAAAGGAGATCGAGGCAAAGCAGGACGAGGTGGACAAGACGGAGCAGGAATATTACGCCGCCAAGGCCCGGGAGGAGCAGCAGAAGGAGGACATGGAGGTCCGGGCGAGAAGGATCTACGAGACCGGAAGTTCTTCGTTTTTGACGATGATCCTGCGCGGCGCCGGGTTTGGAAATCTCCTGAATCGCCTTGATTACGCGGAGCAGCTCTACACCTACGACAATGACACGCTAAAGAGCTATGAGGCGGCCAAGAAGAGGACCTTGGAGCTTTGGAACCAGTTGGAGGAAGAAAAGAAAGAGCTTCAGGCGCAGAAAGCAACCTTCGAGGAAGAGAAGACGGCCTTAGAGCTTGCAAAGAAGGAGCTGAGCGAGCAAAAGGAAGAACTGGATGCGGCACTTGCGGTGCGCAAGCAGGAAAGCGCTGAATTTGATAACGAGATCAAGAAGGCAAAACAGGAAGCGAACGTAGCCAAAACAAAAATCCAGCAGGAGCAGAGGGAACTCAAAAAGCTCGAGGATGCAGAAAAGAAAAAGAAGGCGATCGAGAACATGACGATCGCTGACAATGATTATACCGCCATCGTGGATGCGGCAAGCGGAAGTGACCTGGGGAAAAAGGTCGCGAAGTATGCATTGCAGTATGTGGGAAATCCCTACAAGCATGCAGGATACAGCTTTACGGACGGCATCGATTGCTCCGGTTTCACGAAGAAGGTCTATGAGCAGTTTGGCTATACCATCTCCAGATCCTCGGAGACGCAGAAAAAGGAAGGCGTTGCCGTGAACTATGACAATATTGAGCCTGGCGACATTATTTGCTACAGCGGTCACGTGGCCCTGTACATCGGCGGCGGAAAGATCGTGCACGCCAGCAATTCCAAGCCCTATCCCCAGGGCGGCATCAAGGTGAGCGATGCGAAGTACCGCACGATCCTCACCATCAGAAGGATCATACAGTAGGTACCCGCCGCGTCTTTTGCGGAATGCTTGAAACAACAAGACAAACAAAATGCCCTGCAGGAGTTTGGAACTCCTTGCAGGGCGTTTTTCTTTGCATGTTTGGTGCTTTGATTGCTGGCATGCGGACCGTGGTGTTTGGTTCCTTTGCACGGGGTGGGCACGGAATGTGATTTATGCCGTAATGATGGTGCCTGCCTTGCCGCGGATGGCGTCTGCAACATGCTCCTGATCCGTGATCAGCACTTTGCCGGTGGGAACCTTCTCGAGGTAGGTGATGGCTGCTTCGATCTTCGGAAGCATGGTGCCTTCCTCGAATTGGCCTTCAGCGATCAGCTTCTTTGCGGTCTCAAGGTTCATGGAGCCGATGGGTGCCTGAGTGTCTTTGCCAAAGTCCGTATAGACACATTCCACGCCTGTCAGGATGATGAGTTCGTCGGTTGCAAGGTCTGCTGCCAGCTTTCCGGCAATGGCATCCTTTTCGATCACGGCGGACGCGCCCTTCAGGATGTGCTTTTGCTCGATCACGGGAATGCCGCCGCCACCGCAGGCGATGACAATCTGATCTGCCGCAACGAGGGTGCGGATCGTCTCGAGTTCCACAATGTCAATGGGCTTGGGAGCTGCCACGACGCGGCGGAAGCCTTGCCCGGGATATTCTTTTACGTAATTGCCTTTTTTGACCTCGACCTCAGCATCTTCCTTTGACATGAAGCGTCCGATCACCTTGGTGGGTGCATAGAAGGCTTCGTCATAGGGATCCACCGTCACCTGTGTCAGAATTGTGCTGACAGGCCTTGCGATGCCTCTGGACAAAAGCTCGGAGCGAAGGTTGTTCTGGATGTCATAACCAACATAGCCCTGGCTCATGGCCGAGCACACACACATGGGGGCAGGAGTATAGTCGATATATACTCTTCGAAGCTCCGTCATGGCCTTGTGGATCATGCTGACCTGCGGACCGTTCGAGTGGGTGATCGTCAGCTGATAATCCGCCTCAACAAGGTCTGCTAGGGCCTTTGCGGTCTTTCTTACGGCGCTTTGCTGTTCCAACGTGGTATTGCCGAGGGCGTCATGCCCAAGGGAAACAACGACCTTTTTCTTGCTCATACGATTCTCCTTTTTGCTCTGGAATAAAAGCGTTTGGAATACCTTATCAGTGTATCACAAGCTGGCCAAATTGCAAAGCACCTTTTCTAAGACTTCGTAATAATTCTCAAAGGTTTTTTTGCAGCAGGCGGGATTGTCGATGACAATGCCCTCCGCGCGAAGGCCGATCAGGGTAAAGCCCATGGCCATGCGATGGTCGTCATAGGTGTTTACGAGGCTGGGCTTTGGCGTGCCGGGCCATATGGTGACGGAGTCGTCAGTCGCTTCGCAGCGTATGCCCATCTTCGTAAGCTCCGTCTGGATCGCGGCAATACGATCGCTCTCCTGGAAGCGAATGTGACCGATGCCCGTAATGGTTGTGGGGCCTTGCGCGAAGGGCGCCAAAGCCGCCATGGTGATGGCCTGGTCGGAGCAGGCATGCATGTCCACCGTGATCCCGGGGTACGTGCCTGCCTTCGGAGGGGTGAGCAGAACGCCGTCCGGGAGGTCACAAAGCGTGCAGCCAATGCGCTCTAAGATGCGAAGAAATTCCACGTCGCCCTGGAGGGACTCCATGTGGACGTTCGCCACTTGTACGGGAACGCCAAGCAGGGGACATAGGGCGTAGAAATATGCCGCGCCAGAAGCATCGGGTTCGATCTGATAGTCCAAAGGGACGTACTTTTGCCCTGCACGCGTCAAGAAGCGTCGAAGAGTGCTTGTTTCTTCCAGAACGTCAGCCTTCACGCCAAACTGTTCCATCATTTTGCGGGTCATGTCGACATAGGCCATGCCATGGCTGCCGACTGCCTGGGTCGTGAAATCCTTGGGCGAAAGGCAGGAGGAGATGAGCAGGGCACTCAGAAATTGGCTGCTTTGATCGACATTGACAGTCACGTCGGATTTTTCAAATCCATGGGAGCGGAGGGTAAAAGGAAAGCAGTCGATCTCTTCCTCGCAGGCCACGTCGCAGCCGAGGGACTCAATGCTGCGAAGGAGCGGCGCCATGGGGCGCTTACGCATCTGCTCGGACGCGTCCAGGAAAAAGGTGCCATGGGAAACGCCAAGAAGGGCCGTAAGGAATCTTGCTGCCGTGCCTGCGCTGCCAACGTAAAGGGAGGCTTCGGATTTCGGGATGGAGCCGCCAATGCCCGTCACGCGGACCGTGGCAAGCGCTTCGTCGCTTTCCGCCTCAAAGCCAAGGGACTTGACGCAGGAAAGGAAATGTCTGGAATCATCGGAAAACAAAGCGCCGCGCAGGGTCGAAGTCCCGTTTGCCAGGACGGCAAGAAGGAGTGCGCGGTTCGTGATGCTTTTAGAACCGGGAACGGTGACCCGAAGGGGCCCTTCAAAGGAAAAAGGACGCTTTGTCACGCAGGGTACAGGATAAGTTTTGGGGAAATTCATGGGTTTCTCCTTTGGGTTTTCTGGTTGGTTGTCATATCGGGCGGCATTTTCGGAACTACTTTTTGTTCCGTCGCATGCGGCAATTTCGGAAACAGCCTTCGCATCAGCGTGCGGAGGCTGCTTTGGAAGGTTTTTCGATTTCACAAAGGGCATTTTGGACGTCCAGCGTGTCAAGCAAGACAGGTCCTTGCGGCGTGATGCGGTAGAGATCGATGGTACCGTGGCCCTCCGCGCCGACATAGAGCCTGGGCGGAGCCATAACCCCGTCCGCATCGGGCTCCGGACGGTCGTAATAAAGCGGCATCATCCTGCTTTTGGGCGACTGTATGGTGAGCTTTAACATGGCGGTGCGGTTTTGCGCCTTGACGTGCCAGGTGAAGGAATCGCGCCGCTCCTTGGTGCCCCATTTTAAGCGGGACATGCTAAAGGGCCTTGCAAAGGAAAAGCAAAAGTCCTCACCGGTGTAGGTGAGCTGCAAGAGCATCCTTGGCTTTAGGCGGAAGAACAAAAACCTCGGACAGCACCCGTCAATGGCCAGCGCGGAATGCTTTAAGAGCTTGCCGGTGCGTTCGCTCACAAGGTTGCTGGACGCAAGCTGGAGCCAGGGATTATTGAAATCACGCCCCCAGTGCTTGTCGGCATAGCCGTTGCAGGCATCTGAGTTCACGTCAAATTCTTCTTCGTTCAGGGTCACCTTGCCGCGGTAGTGCGTCTTAATGCCTTCGCCGTGCCAAAAGCTGTCGAGGGCATTCAGTGCGCAGAGCAAGGGTGATGAAAGAACCCCCGTGTGACACGCAATGCTCTTGTAGATCTCAAGATCCCAGTCCATGCTTCCGGTCTGGGTGAAGGAAACGGACAAATCCGCTTCCTTGGGGGTAACGTCAATTCTGCCGGTGATCCGGTTTTCCTTGAGGACATTGTCATCCACCTGGAAATACAACGGTTTTTTTGCAAACTTTGCAACGCGGATGGGGAAGTAGTCGCAGATCTGAAGGCCCGGTGCCTCATCAGTGGGGAACGCGCCTCCGCTGACCCTGACATAGGAGGGTACTGCGGCTTCGCCTTTCTTCTTCTTTCCGGGAACGGGATTCAGGATCAGATATTCCACAAAAAAAGTGCGAACCTCACCAGTCGCAAGGGACGTGCCGGTGAAGGAATGCCACCAGCGAAGGTACCCCCGCTTTGCAAGCGGTCCGCATAGCATATATGCATTTCTGTCAAGATCAGAACGGTTCATGGATGATCTCCCGGAAAGCTTATCTGACAACGTGTTTTGGGAAAAGTGACGAACAACCCATCACGCGTGTTGTTTTCGATGTTTTTTTTTGAAGGTTTTTCTGAATGAAAACCCTAGATTTAGTTGACACCAGCCTTATTATAATACAAGATATTGGGTCTGACAAGGGTGTCGGGAAAAGTTTTTCATGTTGTGGATAACTTTATTCTTACCAATATAATGCTCATAAGTAATCCACAAAAAATGACGCGTTATCCACAAAAAAAGTGGATAAGTGTCATTTTCCCTTTTCGCAACATTTATGTTATCCACAGCAAGAAAATCCTTGTGTTTTTGACAGAATAAACCTATAATGTTATTGACTAATAGTTTCCGTTTTTGGGTGCCCCGATGGAAATCGATCGGGGCCTTTTAAGGCGGAGGAGAAGGAGGAAGGTATGCTTTATATTGGAGTGGATTTAGGTACCTCTGCCGTAAAGCTTTTGCTGATGGACAGTGAGGGTAAGATCCAAAACATCGTTTCAAAGGAGTATCCGCTGTACTTCCCTCATCCGGGCTGGTCTGAACAGAAGCCCGAGGACTGGTGGGAGCAGACGGTGATCGGCATCAAGGAGCTCATCAAGGATGCAGACAAGTCGCAGGTAGCCGGCATCAGCTTTGGCGGCCAGATGCATGGTCTCGTGATCCTGGACAAGGATGACAACGTGATCCGCCCGGCAATCCTTTGGAATGACGGAAGAACTTATGAGGAATGCGACTATCTGAACAACGTGATCGGTAAGGACAAGCTGAGCGAGTACACCGCAAACATTTCCTTTACCGGATTTACCGCACCCAAGATCCTCTGGGTGAAGAACAAGGAGCCTGAGAACTTCGCGAAGATCGAGAAGATCATGCTTCCGAAGGATTACATCGCTTACAAGCTGACCGGCGTGCACTGCACCGACGTGTCCGATGCTTCCGGCATGCTTGTGTTTGACGTAAAGAACCGTAAGTGGTCCAAGGAGATGTGCGACATCTGCGGCATTTCCGAGAGCCAGCTTGCAAAGTGCTATGAGAGCTATGAGAAGGTTGGCACCGTACTTCCCGAGGTGGCTGCAGAGCTTGGCATCCCTGCAACGTGTATCGTGGCAGCAGGCGCAGGCGACAATGCGGCAGCAGCAGTGGGAACCGGCACCGTTGGCGACAACATGTGCAACATTTCCCTGGGAACCTCCGGCACCATCTTCATTTCTTCTAAGAATTTTGGCGTGGACAAGTTCAACGCACTGCATTCCTTCGCACATGCGGACGGAAAGTACCACCTGATGGGCTGCATGCTCAGCGCTGCATCCTGTAACAAGTGGTGGATGGATGAAATCATCGGCACCAAGGATTATGCGGCAGAGCAGAAGGCGATCGAGAAGCTTGGTGAGAACCACGTTTACTTCCTGCCTTACCTGATGGGCGAGCGTTCTCCTCACAACAACCCCAATGCAAGGGCAACCTTCATTGGCATGACGATGGACACGACCCGCGCAGACATGACCCAGGCAGTTCTCGAGGGCGTTGCATTTGCACTCCGTGATTCCCTTGAGGTTGCAAAGTCTCTTGGCATCAACCTTGAGAGAACGAAGATCTGCGGCGGCGGCGCTAAGAGCCCCCTGTGGAAGAAGATGATCGCGAACATCCTGAACCTGAAGGTTGACGTGATCGAGTCCGAGGAAGGTCCTGCAATGGGCGGCGCAATGCTGGCAGCAGTTGCAAACGGAGAATATGCTTCCGTTGAAGAGATCGCGGCAAAGGTTGTTAAGATCGTTGACACTGTTGAGCCCGATCCCGCATTGGTTGCAAAGTATGAGGAGAGATATCAGCAGTTCAAGGCAATCTATCCTGCATGCAAGCCTGTATTTGACATGATCACGAAGTGATTCATCCCAGGGTACAAAGGTCCAAAATCGAGAGTTGCATTGCAACGGAGCAATCCGTGGATGCAAATAACAAAAGAAACCTAAAAGGAGGGTTACGAAAGTCATGAAAATCTTATCTGTAAACGACGCGGAATTCCGTAAGTACGGCAGAGTCATCACCAACGTGGATTTTGCTCCCCTGGTAGAGGCTCTGAAGAAGACGGAGCTTCCCGCGGGCGTGGTTTATGAGCCCAGCGTGGCATCCCTTGAAGCAACGAGCGTGATGCAGGCGCTGACCGAGACGACCTATGGCGAGATGCCCATTCAGATCGGCTATTGCAATGGTCACAACAACAAGCTGAACGCTCTGGAATATCATCGCGATTCCGAGATCAATGTGGCAGCGACCGACGCGATCTTAATGCTTGGTCTGTTGGCTGACGTTGCACCGGACTTCACCTATGACACTTCCAACGTGAAAGCATTCTTTGTTCCCGCAGGCACCGCTGTTGAGGTGTTTGCAACGACGCTCCACTATGCTCCTTGCGGCGTGGACGGCGCAGGTTTCCAGGTAGGCATCGTTCTTCCGAAGGGAACCAACTATCCTCTGAAGACCGCACATGCAAAGGTGAACTCAGACGGTACCGCACCCAGCGAAGACGCTCTGATCACCGCAGTGAACAAGTGGCTCATCGGCCATGCAGAGGGCGGCCTGGATGCAGGCAGCTTCATCGGCCTCAAGGGCGAGAACTGCACGCTGTAAAGCTTGGCAGTGCCGGCGCCGCGAAGGCGACCCGGCGAGACATATCGAAAAGCCAGTCCCAGAAGGGGGCGGGCAAGACGTACTGATGGTTTCCCTGCGGGGGCTAGACTGAATATGCAGGGTGACATAATAAAAATCAAAAACAAATCAAAAAAACACATGAATTGAAGGAGGAACTACCACATGAACAATTTACCTCAGGTAAAAATTGGTATTGTAGCCGTTAGCCGTGACTGCTTCCCCGAGAGCCTGTCCGTTAACAGAAGAAAGGCCCTGGTCGACGCGTACACTAAGAAGTACAACGCAGCTGACATTTATGAGTGCCCCATCTGTATCGTTGAGAGCGAGATCCACATGGTTCAGGCTCTTGAGGATATCAAGAAGGCTGGTTGTAACGCACTTTGCGTATACCTTGGAAACTTTGGCCCTGAAATCTCCGAGACCCTGCTTGCTAAGCACTTTGATGGTCCTTCCATCTTCGTTGCAGCTGCAGAGGAGAGCCAGGCAGACCTGCAGGATGGCCGTGGCGACGCTTACTGTGGCATGCTGAACGCAAGCTACAACTTAAAGCTTCGCAACGTTAAGGCATATATCCCCGAGTATCCTGTTGGCACTGCTGAGGAGTGCGCTGACATGATCAACGAGTTCGTTCCCATCGCTCGTGCGATCGTTGGACTTTCCGATCTGAAGATCATTTCCTTCGGTCCCAGACCTCTTAACTTCCTTGCTTGTAACGCTCCCATCAAGCAGCTTTACAACCTTGGCGTTGAGATCGAGGAGAACTCCGAGCTGGATCTGTTCGAATCCTTCAACAAGCATGCCGGCGACGCAAGAATCCCTGCAAAGGTTGCAGAGATGGCTGCAGAGCTTGGCGCAGGCAACAAGAAGCCTGAAGTTCTTGAGAAGCTCGCTCAGTATGAGCTGACCCTTCTTGACTGGGTTGAGGCTCACAGAGGCTACAGAAAGTACGTTGCAATCGCTGGCAAGTGCTGGCCTGCATTCCAGACTCAGTTTGGTTTCGTACCTTGCTACGTAAACAGCCGTCTTACCGGTATGGGCATCCCCGTATCCTGTGAGGTTGACATTTACGGATGTCTGTCCGAGTTCATCGGTACCTGCGTAAGCGCAGATGCAGTAACTCTGCTCGACATCAACAACTCCGTACCTGCTGACATGTACAAGCAGTCCATCGAGGGCAAGTTCCCTTACACCCACAAGGATACCTTCATGGGCTTCCACTGCGGCAATACCTGCTCCAAGAAGCTGGCATTCTGCGAGATGAAGTATCAGAAGATCATGGCAAGAGCACTTCCCATCGAGGTTACCAACGGAACCCTCGAGGGCGACATCGCTCCTGGAAAGATCACCTTCTATCGTCTGCAGTCCACCGCTGATTGCAAGCTCCGCGCTTACATCGCACAGGGCGAGGTTCTGGACGTTCGCACCCAGTCCTTCGGTTCCATCGGCGTGTTCGCAATCCCTGAGATGGGCAGGTTCTATCGTCACGTTCTGATCGAGAAGAACTTCCCTCATCACGGCGCAGTAGCATTCGGTCACTTCGGAAAGGCTCTGTATGAAGTATTCAAGTTCATCGGCGTTCCCGTAGAGGATCTGAACTACAACCAGCCGAAGTCCGTTCCTTACATCACCGAGAATCCTTGGGCATAAGAGACTGGCGGCAGCATTAGATCAATAATTATGGAGCGCATGGTCAGGAATGATCATGCGCTCTTTTTTGATCCACGCCACACCTAAAACGATTTACAAAAAACGATTTACAAAATAGAAAAGAGGCATTGACTTTATTTGGTCAGTCCATTATAGTAGACTTGTAAGCACTTACTACCATGGAGGAAATGAAATGGCAAAACTATTTGTAAATCCCGAAGTGAAGCAGGGACACGTAAACCCCGAATTACAGGGGCATTTTTCCGAGCATTTGGGAAGGTGCATTTATGAAGGAATCTACGTAGGGGAGAATTCTGACATCCCCAACGTGAACGGCATGCGTAAGGACGTAGTGGAAGCCTTGAAGGAGATCAAGGTTCCCGTGCTGCGCTGGCCCGGCGGATGTTTTGCGGATGAATATCACTGGAAGGATGGCATCGGCCCGAAGGAAAAGCGTAAGAAGATGATCAATACGCACTGGGGCGGCGTCGTTGAGGACAACAGCTTTGGCACCCATGAATTCATGGAGCTGTGCAAGCAGATTGGATGTAAGGCTTACGTGAACGGCAATGTGGGAAGCGGCACCGTTCAGGAGATGAGCGAGTGGGTGGAGTACATGACCTTCAAGGGCGTGTCCCCCATGGCAGATCAGAGAAAAGAAAACGGCCACGAGGAGCCTTGGGTCGTGGATTATTTTGGCGTCGGTAACGAGAACTGGGGCTGCGGCGGCAACATGCGTCCGGAGTTTTACGGCGATCAGTTCCGCAGATACCAGACCTATGTCCGCAATTACGACCATGAGCATCCCATCTACAAGATCGCCTGTGGCGCAAACGGCGATGACTATGCCTGGACGCAGAAGGTCCTTGAGACCTGCTTCGATCATGGCTTTGGCTATATGAACGGATTGTCCTTGCATTATTACACCGTGCCTTATGGCAACTGGGCACACAAGGGATCGGCAACCGATTTCTCCAAGGAAGACTGGTACAGCACCATGGAGAAGACGATGTATATGGATACGCTGATCCGTCAGCACGGCGCGATCATGGATCGCTTCGATCCCGAGAAGAAGATCGGCATGATCGTAGACGAGTGGGGCACCTGGTATGACGTGGAGCCCGGAACCAATCCCGGATTCCTCTATCAGCAGAACTCCATTCGTGACGCGCTTGTCGCAGGCATCAACTTAAACCTCTTCAACAAGCATTGCGACCGCGTGAAGATGGCAAACATCGCACAGATGGTGAACGTGCTTCAGGCAGTGATCCTGACCGAGGGCAAGAAGATGGTAAAGACCCCCACCTGGCACGTGTTCAACCTGTACAAGGTGCATCAGGACAACGATCTCGTGGAGTCCACGCTGATCGGCAACGAGGACGTCGGCATTGGCAACCTGAAGGCACAGAAGATGACGGAATCCGTTTCCATGGATGCGAAGGGCAAGCTTTATATCACTATGACAAACATGTCATTGGATGCGCCTGAGGCCATGGAAGTGACCTTTGGCAGCAGCAAGGTGAAGTCGGTGAAGGCTCAGATCGTGACTGGAAAGATGGATGCACACAACACCTTCAGAACACCGAACAAGGTACAGGGCACTGAGTACGAAGGCGTGACCGTGACCAAGGAAGGCCTTAGCTTTGAGCTTCCTGCAAGAAGCGTCGTGCTCTTGGAAGTAACCCTGAAGAAGTAATTCTGAAGAAGTGATGCTGAAGAAGTGATGCTGAAGAAGCAATGAGGCAAAAAGAGCGTCGTGTAAAAAGAATATCAAGCAAAAAGAAATGACGGAGAGGATTCATTCCTCTCCGTCATCTTGGTCTGCGGCAATTGCACTGACTACGGAACTTACGACGGCGATCACGACTGCAATGATGATGATCAGCAGTCCCCCGCCCAAAATGAATAATACGTTCATGGGATTCTCCTATTTTTTCATGTCACACGTGACGGTTTGCGTACGCTTCGGTTCATGGGATCCGTTGGATCCACGTTACTATCATATCATACCATTCCCAAATGTCAACCAATTCGCTAAATCCCCCGGGACAACTTCGAAAAAACCCCGAAAACATTGGCAGAAAGTGCCTCCTGTCATTGATTTTGGCGTGTTTTCATGATATAATAAAAGGTGTTGGAAAACGCGTGTATGCGAGGGAAACAATGGACGAATTATATTTTTCAGACGAATTGTTACAAAAGCTCGGACGCATTCTTGACAGTCCGCTTTCCATTTTGGAAGCGCCGGCAGGCTATGGCAAGACCACAGCCGTGCACCGGATCTTGGACGGCAGGGATGAGCCCGTTTTTTGGTATACGGCCGTGGAGAGCATTCCGGACAGCAGTTTTCGGTGGTTCATCCGCCAGATCAACCAGGTAGATGAGATCGCCGCCGGAAAGCTCCTGGACCTCGGGTACCTCAACCGAAGCAATGCGGAGCGCGCGGCAAAGATCCTGACGGAGCTTCACGTGGAAGAGCCGCTGACGCTGGTTTTTGACAACTTCCAGTTTGCGCTTTCCAATTGGCAGCCCCAGGTGCTCGACAGCCTTGCAAAACGGCCGAGGGACGGCCTACGCACGATCTTTATCTCGCAGAATTTCGGGCGTCACCGCGCCGTGCTTTCCTCCCTCGAGGGGGCGATCTGCTATTTCAGGAGCCGCGACCTTTTGCTTTCCGAAAAGGACATTGAGGCCTTTGCGGCGCAGCTTGGAGTGCAGGTGACCAAGGAGAGGATCACCGAGATCCGCAAGTGGACGGATGGCTGGGCGGCAGCAGTGGCACTGTGCCTTGAGAGCGAGTCCGACAGCCAGGAGCACGCGCGCATTCAGGACATGGAAGACCTCTTGTTTGAACTTTTCTGGAAGCGACTGCAACAGCAGGAGCAGGAGATCCTTCTTCGCGTCTGTCTGTTTGACCGCCTTTCGGAAACAACCGTGGGTGAGTTTTTGCCAGAGGGCTCCATCGCGGAGGAAGAGCTGATGCAGCTGTTTCGCAGAACGCCTCTGGTGCGGCACCAGAAGGTCCGCAGAGAGTTTTATCCGCATGAGATATTGTTGCGCTTCCTTCGAAACCGCCTTGCAGAGACGGACCGGGAGTTCCGTCGCGACGTGTATCGCAAATCCGGTAAGGTCTATCAGAAAAACGGCCTGGACCGCGCAGCCGTGAACTGCTTTTATCATGCGGATGATGACGAGAGTATCTTGGCTTGTCGTCTGGTCTGCCTGATCACGGAGGATTTTGACGGCACCTCTTATCAGGAGCTGGCAAGGACCGTTCTTCGGCGTTGCCCGAAGGAACTTCAGGCAAAATATCCCCTGTCGCTCCTTCGCCTTTGCTACGGGCTATACGCCGGATGTTATTTTGACGAATTCGAAGCGCAGATGAAGCGGATCTTCGCGCTTTTCGAGGAGCTTGGCGATGAGCAGCTCCTTGGCGAGTGGTATCTTCTCGATGCGCTTTCCGATTTCCCGGATCTTGAGAAAATGGAGCAAAAGTACCTAAAGGCCGAGGAATATCTCGAGCGCGCCTCCGAGCTTTTTGTGCGCGAGGAGCCCTTCCTGTTCGGCTGCACATCCATGTGGTATCTGCTCTATTCCAAGCCGGGCACGATGCTTTCCACTGCGGACGTAATGGACCGCGTGATGAAGCTTTACAACCGACTGACCGGAGATCATGCAGCTGGCGCGGCGGAAATATATCGCGGCGAAGCCTATTCCGTCCAAGGCAGGTTTGAGGAATCCGACATTCAGGCGTACAAAGCCGCCTTCCTTGCGGAGCAGTCCGGAAATGCTCCTGCGGCATATGGCGCAGCCCTCCTTCTTGGCATCAACGCGATCTATCGCTCCGACATGATGGGGCTGCAAAAGGCCGTTGATTACTTGGAGAACAAGGCACAGGGCTTTTCCTTCCTGCAAGGGAAGATGCTAAACACCTACATGGTGGAGACGGTCAGAGGGTACCTGCTCGGTTTGATGATGGAGACGGGGCGTTCCGCACTTTGGACCCAGGGCGAGGCGGACAAGCTTTCCGACCTGACCTTCACGAACTTTATGATCAAGACCTGCAGGATCACGGACCTGCTCCTCAAAAAGGAGTACAGCAAGGCGATCGCCTCCGTGGAAGCTTCACTGGAGCTGGATGAGCGGCTGATCTCCACCTCAACGAGGAACTTTATGTACTGTGGCCTGGCGCTTTGTTACCTGGCCATCGGACGGGTGGTGAAGGCTTCGGAGTACCTGGACAAGTCGCTGGCGCTGGCAGGACAGGACCGCAATTACACCTTTATCGCATGCTTTCGCAAGTACTTCCAGATCTTGTTCCTCATGCCAAACATTGCCACAAAGCATGCCAAGACGATCCGCGAGATCAAATCGCTTGACATCCGTTACAATCGCGCGGACGAGAGCCGGATCTTTGCCATGCTTGAGGATCAGGCCGAGGAGAATGAGGAGGAGCTGACGGAACGCGAGAGGGAGGTGGCAGAGCTCGCCGCAAAGGGCCTGCACAATAAGGAGATCGCAAAGCGTCTGAACATCTCGGAGAATACGGTAAAGCACCACCTGAAGATCGCTTTCCAAAAAATGAATATTGATCGCAGAAGCAAGCTTGTTGACATGCTGAGGTAACGATAAGCAGCGTGCAAAGGTAACACAAAGCAAAAGCGCGAATATATGCAAGCATCATGCGAAAAGAAAAGGCAGAAGGGAAACTCCCTCCTGCCTTTTTAGTTTCCTTTGGCTTATTATATGCTTTCGTGGAAAAACGGGTGATGCTGCGTATATGAAAATGGGTAGGTAAAACGGGTGATGGGGGGGTTACCCAAATTTACCCGCCTTAGGGATGTGGAGCCCCTTTATTTACGATATCATGGTAATCGGAAAGGAGGGGCAAGGCATGGAGCAAGTTATAGTTAAGGTTACGCCGCTTCCCGGGTTTCTTTTGACGCTGCAGTTCCAAAACGGCAGCATCGCGGTCGTGAACATGGAAAAGAGAGTAAATACACTCCGCTTTTCACGCCTTGTGGATCCGGCATTCTTCGCCACGGCAAAGGCCAGCGGCGATCACATCATCTGGTCAGACGGAAAACATGAAGTGAAAGTGACCTGTGATGAACTGTTGGATGCCATGATGATGGACTGATCCACGGAAAGATAGAAAAGAAATGCGACTACCATCGCATTTTAGGAGGGGATGGAATGGAAACCTATACACATGCAGATCTTGTAAAGTGCATAGATGAGGTTTTTCAGAAATATGAAAAGAAAACGGCGGTCATGGATTTCCGGTCGGAGAAGGATTTCAGGAAGTTTTCCTTCGGACAGATCAAGGCCTATACCGAAAAGATCGGCGATGCCTTGTTGGAAAAGGGAGTCCAGAAGACGGAGCGCGTTGCGGTGCTCGCAAGGCCCACCGCTTACAGCGCCATGCTGCTTTTAGCTCTCTCCTACTTAGGATATACGGCAGTACTCACCGACGTTTCGCTCCCAGTGGAGGAGCAAAACCGGCTGCTTGCCTTCACGGAGCCTTCCGCCATCGTGACGGAAAAGGAGCGCTACATGCTTCTTGAGGAAGGCATGCGAGGCACGGTCCCAGTGTTTGATCTTTATTCGGACGGCACATTCCTTCGACAGATCAACCCTAAGGTCCACTTGCGGACCCTTTCGGAGATCCCCGGGGACGCAGACGTGATCGCGATCATCTTTTCCTCGGGCACCACGGGAAGCATGAAGGGCGCGCAGGTCACCCACCAGGCCATGATCCTTTCTGCAAAGACGGCGGCACAGTACGCACAGTACAATGACAAGACAAGATTTTTGCATATCTTACCGCAGACCCACGTGGCGGGCTATGCAATGCTCTTTATCAATTTCCTTTTGGGTTCAGAGATGGCCTTTGTTCCTGAGGTCAGTGCGGCAGGCCTTTCCATGGGCCTTCGGACCTATGAACCCACGCATTTGGTGATGATCCCGAAGGTTTACGAGACCATACACCAAAAGATCGAGGCGGAGATTGCAAAACGCCCCGCCATCGTGCAGGGGATGTTTCGGACCTGCAAGGGGCTTTCCTCTTTTGTGCGCAGGCACACGGGGTATCGGATGAAGCATCTGATGAGACCCTTTTATGCTCCGGCATTTGGACGGAACATTCACGTGATCGGTTGCGGGACGGCACCCTGCGCCGTGGAGACGGTGCACTTTTTCGAGGACCTTGGGATCTGCTTTCTGAACGTTTACGGGTCCACGGAGGAGTCCTTCCCGATCTGCTGCGGCAACGTGACAAAGGAGTGGTATCCCGACCAGGCGGCAGGCAATGCGCGGCAGTTCCCCTTCATCGACATTAAAATCGAAGACGGCGAGATCGTGGTCAAGTCGGCGCTGGAGATGAAAGGGTATTTCAGGGATCCTGAGAGCACGAAGGAAGCTCATACAAAGGACGGATACTTAAAAACCGGAGATCTTGGGTACGTCAACGAAAAGGGTTATCTGTACGTGACGGGTCGCCGTAAGGAGACGATCCAGCTTGGAAGCGGGAACAAGGTTTCCGCAACGGACATTGACAGATATTATCAGGGAGTTTGCGGAGACTTGGCCGTTGCGGCCTGTGGCGTTCCCGACGCGGACGGAATGACGGAGCACGTGGTTCTGTTTTTGGAGACAGGTGAGGTCACCTTGGAGGAAGCGGCTCGGGTGAAGCTTAAGGTTCGGCGCCTTTCTGATTCGACGACCGGGAGCTATCATCTTTCCGACATTCTCTGCATCCCGAAATTGCCTTGCACGACCCTTGGCAAGGTGCAGCGTTTCAAGCTCAGGGAGCTTGCATTAAAGCTGCAGGGCATTGCCGATCAGGGGAGTGCGGACAGGCAGGCGGAGGCGAAGCAGCAGACAGGGCGCGCCATGGTTTCGGCTTCGGAAAGCGAGGTCGTAAAAGAGGTTTGCGAGATCGTTGCCAAGCACGTAGCGGACCTTACGGTCACGCCGGATGCATTGCTCACGGAGGACCTAAACCTGGACAGCCTTTCCATGTTTGAGATCTGCCTGGAGCTGGAAGCAACCTACCATACGGACTTTCTAAATGGTCTTTCTCAGGTCAAGACGGTGCGAGACCTGGCAGCCCTGATCGAAAGGGCGAAGGAGAATACTTCCGAGAAAGTACCCGCCCCGGCGTATGACATTGAAAAGTACCCGCTAAAGCGGCGAGCAAAGGACAGACATCGGCTGATCCGATACATGAAGCTTTCGAGGAAATTATATGATTTCGAAGTCGAGGGGACGCAGCTTCTTTCCTTTGACGGACAATATGTTTTCTGCCCGAATCATGAGAGCCATTTCGACGGTCTTTGGGTCTTCACGGCGCTTCAGGGCATCGTGAACGAAAGCCACGTCGCTTGCCTTGCAAAGCAGGAGCACTTAGACCACGCGGTGAGCAGAATGTTCCTTCGCATGTTAGGCGGCATCCCAACGGACAGACATGGAAATCCCGGACCTGCGCTGAAGCGTGCCGTGGAAGTGCTAAAGGAAGGAAAGGGGCAATTCCTGATCCATCCGGAGGGGACAAGGACGCGGGACGGAAAGCTTGGAACCTTTAAAGGAGGCGCGGCGACCATCGCTATGGAAACAGGGCTTGCGCTGGTTCCGGTCTGCATCATCGGTGCAAGGAAAATCTATCCGCCGGACAAAGCGCTGCCGAGGCTTCGGGATCCCAAGACCCATGAGCGGCTGCGCTTAAAGATCAAGTTTGGAACGCCCATCTTACCCAAGGAAGGCGACACGGCAAAGGAATTGACGGATCGACTTCAAAAGGCCGTGGAAGAACTCCTTCGGGAAGGCTGAGCGAAGATATATAAAATTCCAAAGAAATATTTAGAGTGAGGTGTCATTTATGAACATTGGCGTTGACGTGGACGGCGTTCTCCTGAACACGCCGGAATTTATGCGAAAGTACGGGGAACGGTATTTCAAAAGGCCCCCGGCAGATCCGGATGCATATGACATGGAGAATATGTTTCGCGTATCCCATAAACAGGTTTTCTTTTTCGGACTCAGATGGTTTTTGCCTTATTACTGCAGGAAGTACCCGCCATATCCGCAGGCCGGATACACCTACGACAAGTTGATCAAGGAAGGCAACAAGATCATCCAGATCACTTCGAGAAAGGCGACGACGGCACATACCCTGATCGGGTTTTTCAGCAGAAGGTTTTTGAACCAGTGGCTTCGAAACAACGGATTTTTCCACGACAAGCTGATCTGCTGCGAAGAGGAGGGCGTGTCCTATCAAAAGCTCATGCATTGTCAGGAAAACAACGTGGACGTCATGATCGATGACAATCCCATCACGGCCAACGTGCTTGCGGACCACGGGATCAAGGTTTTGCTTTATGACGCGCCCTACAATCAATACCTTGAGGGCGACGGCATCACAAGAGTCAGGAATTGGAGTGATATTAGAAAAATCTTATGTAAGGAGGAAGGAAAATGAGTCAGGAAAAGAAAGAAAAGGCAGTTGAAACACAGGAGGCTAATGCGAAGGCCGTGGTGAAGGAGGATCCCAACAAGACGATCCCCAGCTTTTTGGAGAACAAGTTTGCGGATTTCACCTATAAGTTCGTAAAGTACGTGCCCGAGACGGTGCACCCGAACGTGGTAACTGCGATCGGCATTATCGCCGGCATCCTTGGAGGCTTTTGCTTCTTCCTCGGAACCTTCTCAAGATGGTTTTTCCTGCTTGCCATTTTGGGTCTTCTCACTCACATTGTCTGTGACAACTTTGACGGTTACATGGCAAGGAACAGGAACCAGAAGTCCCTGCGCGGCGGCTTCTTTGACCTGATGAGCGACACCTCCGTGTGTACCTTCACGGTACTGTTCATTGGCCTTTCGTCCTTTGCCAACATGGAAGTCTGTGCATTTGGCGCGCCGCTTTATGGCTTGCACATGATGGTAACGTTGCACTACATCATGATCTACAATGAGTTCCCGTTCCCTCCTTTTGGACCCTTCGAGATCCATTGCACGTACATCGCAGTGGCACTTTTAAACTTCTTCCTCGGTGAGGTGGAGCTTTTCTATATCGGCGACCTTGTGGTGATGCTCGATGACCTGATCCTTGGCGTGGCAGCGATCGGCGCATGGATCTACTTCCTCGGATTTGCGATCGGCCTGTTCAGAAGGCTTAAGCGGGACGGACATTAAGCATGAAAAAAATATTCGCGCGAAATCTCACGTATCTTTATACTTCAATATTTTGCGCCGGGATCCAAAACATTGTGACGCAGATGTTCTTTGACAGGCATTACCCAGAGGGCAAGGACACCTTGATGTCCATCGCCCTGTTCTTTGGAGCGCTGTTTACAATGCTTGGGATCCTGGCGTCCTCCCCGGAAGTGGAGGGAAGGAGCGCGCACCCATATGCGACAAAGCGTTCGCGCAGCGCCCTTGTGGCTGCCATGGTCGGAACCATTCTTTTGACCTTCTCGGGACTCTTTTTCGTAAAGAGCTTTCTGGCCTACACGATCCTGTTCAGTGCCGCAAGCTTTTGCGTGAACTACATTTACAACATTTTGGACGTGTTTTTGACGGCGACGGTGGAGGAGAAGCATAAGACGCACAGCGTGCGCGTGCTCCTTGGCTATCAGATGTCGGGATATGTGATCGCACCGCTGTTTTTCTCCTGTTTTGTCGACAAACCCGCGATCTGCATTGGATTTACGGTGATCGCAGGGCTTCTGGGATATCTTCCCGCCGGCCTGGAGTACGTGGGAAGAGGGCTGGAAAGGAGTGCAGTGGTTAAGGCCTCAGGCGTTGATGAGGCAAGCGACCAGGCCGAGGAGCTGTCAGAGGTAGGCATTCAAGGCCCGGCGACTGAGATGTCGGGGGACGCGCAGACGGACGGCGACATGGACCTGGGCATTGTGTCTCAGGACCGACTGGCCATGGTCTATTGCTTCTTCACCTTCATGGCATTTTACGTGCTGATGCCTTCGGTGGCATATCTCTTGAAGGACTATCTCGGCATTGAGAATTACGCCGTGCAGAGCAGCTTATTCATGGCAGGCGTGGTGGTGGTCTCCTCGCTGGTGATCGCCCTCGGACCTGCGAAGAAGCTTTGGAAGGCACGCATCGCGACGCCGGTTCTTTCCACGGTGGCGCTCCTGATCCTCATGATCACGCGCAGTTCCCACCCGCTGGTTTTGGCCTTTGCCGTCATCATCTGTGGCCTGGGATACGGCACGTTCTTATCGGGCGGACGCTCCTACGTTAACGAAGGTGAGGCGGAGAGAAACCTGGTGAACCGATATAACAAAAACATGACGATCGCATCCCTTTTGGCATATCTGCTCGCCGCTGGGATCAGTTTTCTGTGCGAGAGTGGCGGGGTCGCAGTGATCCCCGTGAAATTCTGCATGATCTTTGCTTTTTTGGCCTTGGCGGCGGCAGTTTCGCTCTTTGGCACAAAGCGAGGGAACAAGCAGAAGATCAACTAAAAAAGGAAGAAGGAAAATCTTATGGAGACCAATGATTTCTTTGCGAAAGGACTGCCGGCCATCACAGGCGCGCTGCAGTGTCACAGGGAAGATGTCAAGTATATAGACGCCTTGAAAAAAGGCATGACCAATCATTCGTACCTGTTTTCCGTACGCGGAAAGAAGTACATCCTGCGGATCCCCGGGGAGGGGACGGACCGCCTGATCGACCGCAAGGCCGAGGCGAGTGCCTTCCGTGCGATCAAGGGATATGGCCTTTGCGACGACCCCGTGTACGTCAATCCGGAGAACGGACTGAAGATCACCCGTTTTCTCGAGGGCGTAAGGCCCTGCGATCCAAACAATGAGAGGGATCTAAAAAAGTGCATGAAAAAGCTTCGTTCCTTCCATGAACTAAAGCTCACGGTGCCGCATTCCTTCGACATCTTCAGCAGGATCGATTATTACGAGGCGCTTTGGGACGGCAAGCCAAGCGTATTTCCGGACTATCTTGAGACGAAGGCGCGGATCTTCCTTTGGCGCGAGCGGCTTGACCTTCTGCCCAAGGAGTGGTGCCTGACGCATATTGACGCGGTCTGCGACAACTTTCTGTTCTATCAGTCGGCAGACGGTAAGGAAGAGCTGCAGCTCACCGACTGGGAATATGCGGGCATGCAGGATCCCCACGTGGACCTGGCCATGTTTGCGCTGTATTCCGAATATGACAAGCAGCAGCTGGACCACCTGATCGAGCTTTATTTTGAGGGAGATCCAGGATGGCGCATCCGCGCGAAGATATATTATTACATGGCGGCCTGCGGCCTGCTCTGGTCGAACTGGACGGAGTACAAGCAGCATCTCGGCGTGGACTTTGGCGACTACGGTGCGAAGCAATATGCTTACGCAAAGGAATTCATGGGATATCTTTCCGTCGTGCCGGGCAGCTTTGTCGCAAGTCACAAGCGAGATCTTACGAGAGGTACGGTCTATGCCTAAGGAATTATGTTACGTAAAAAGGGCCGTCATCATGGCAGCAGGCCTGGGAAAGCGCCTTCAGCCAGTGACGTTTACGACGCCAAAGCCCTTGGTTCGGGTCGGCGGCGTTCGCATGATCGACACGATCCTGAAGGGCCTTTTGGAAAACGGGATCCGCGAGATTTACGTCGTCGTGGGGCATCTGAAGGAACAATTTGAAGACCTGAAGGCGGACTATCCGGAGGTCACCTTGATCGAAAACCCTTGGTACGACAGTTGCAACAACATTTCGTCGCTCTATGTCGCAAGGGAGCATTTGGAGGACTGCATGATCCTTGACGGCGACCAGATCGTCCGCGCTCCCAAGGTGCTTTCGACGGAGTTTGCACATTCCGGATACAATGCGATCTGGTGCGAGGGCGAGACGGACGAATGGCTGATGCAGGCCGAGGGGCCGGAGCTTTTCGTCACCTCCTGTTCGAGGAACGGCGGATCGCGCGGCTGGCAGCTTTTTTCTATCTCGCGCTGGAGCGAAGAGGACGGGAAGAAGCTTTCGGAATTAGTGGAAAAGGAATTTGAAGCCGGAAATCGGCAGATTTACTGGGACGATGTGCCCATGTTTGTCCATCCAAAGGAGTTTCGGCTTGCCGTGTTCCCCATGGAGCGGGGCGACGTGACCGAGGTGGACAACTTAAGCGAACTTCAAGACTTGGATCCATCCTATAAAGCTTATGACGGAGGAAAGTAAAAAATGAAGAATGTAACCACTGACAAAAAGCGGATCGACTGGATGCTGACACTTGTGCCATTTTTATCCATCATGGCGCTGGCGTTGTACATGTTCCTGTTCCCGGAGCAGTCCAACGAAGTGATCAGCAAGGTGCGCTTCTTTTTCGGAGACGCAGTGGGCTCCTATTATCTGGTGATCGGCATCGGAACCCTTGTCCTTTCGCTGTTTTTGTCGTTTTCGAAATATGGCGACATCGTGCTTGGAAACCCTGGCGAGAAGCCCAAATACAACTTCTTTACCTGGGGCTGCATGATGTTTACCTGCGGCCTTGCGGCGGACATTTTGTTCTATTCCTTCGCTGAATGGGTGATGTATGCGTCCAATCCGCACGTGGCGGAGATGGGCAAGATCGAGGACTGGGCGGGCGTGTTCCCGCTGTTCCACTGGAGCTTCATCCCCTGGTCGTTTTATCTGGTTCTGGCTGTTGCCTTTGGCTTCATGCTGCACACCAGAAAGCGCACGAAGCAAAGATATTCCGAGGCCTGCAGACCCGTGATCGGCAAGCATGCAGATGGCTTCTTTGGGCGCCTGATCGACCTGTTCGCACTGTTTGCGCTCCTTGCCGGCACTGCGACCACCTTCTCCGTGGCAACGCCTCTCATGGCAAGCATTTTGGTGAAACTTTTTGGCATCAGCATCAGCAGGACCGCGATGACGATCTTCATTTTGCTTGTCACCTGTGCGGTATATACCTACGCCGTGCTGCATGGCTTTAAGGGCATAGGCTTCCTCGCAAAGCTTTGTATCTGGCTGTTCTTCGGTCTGCTTGGCATTGTGCTTGTGATCGGCGGACAGGGAAGATTCATCATCGAGAATGGCGTGCAGAGCCTTGGCATGCTATTCCAGAATTTCATCGGACTTAGCACCTACACGGATCCCGGACGGACGAACTGCTTCCCGCAGGATTGGACGATCTATTACTGGGCTTACTGGATGGTATGGTGCATCGCGGCGCCGTTCTTCATCGGTAACGTGAGCCGCGGCAGGACAGTTCGCCAGACGATCCTTGGGGGTTACGTGTTTGGCGTGGGCTCCACCATCGTTTCCTTCGTGGTACTTGGAAATTACAGCCTGGGCCTTCAGGTGCAGGGCAAGGCAGACTTCATGGCAAGCTATGCGGAAAGCGGCGACCTTTACGGTCTGATCCTGGACATTGTCGGGACGATGCCCGGCTCCACCTTTATCTTGATCCTGATCCTGCTTAGCATGATCGCCTTCTATGCGACAAGCTTCGATTCGATCGCATATACCGCCGCCTGCTACAGTTACCGGAGCCTTAAGGAGGATGAGCATCCTCACAAGCTGATCACGCTTCTTTGGTGCATCCTGCTGATCGTGCTTCCGATCGCGCTGGTGTTCTCCGAGAGCAGCATGAATAATATTCAGTCGGTCAGCATCATTTCGGCCTTCCCGATCGGGATCATCATGATCCTTATGATCTGGAGCTTTATGAAGGATGCAAATCCTGCGAAGAAGGAAGAAAAGGGAGAGTAAGTTACGAAAAAGTGTGTCAGCCATGTGGCGGGCACACTTTTTTTGACGTGTGGGAAAGCCTTGTTTTACAGGGCTTTTTTGCGTTTCTGCGGTGGGCTTTTGAGGGCGGAATTCGTCAAATGGACGAAAAAAGAAGAATTGTTTTCAGGCTATTGACGTATGGCCTTTGATGGTGTAAAGTGGCAATTACCTCGAAGGAAATCTCAAAAACATCGAGGTTCTAAGATCAGGCTGTTTCAGCCGAAAATCCCATTGGTTATAGGCTTTGAAGTCTTTTTTGCGTGCGCAAAAATGGAAATTGAAGAGAGGAGGACGCGAAGACGGGCAGTAAGGAAGAGAAGGCGCCGCGCGAGGAAAAGGCGGGGCAGCAGCAGATGCATTTAGAGGAATTGGTCCAGGATTATCTGACGCAAAAGCAATCTGTTTTGATGCAGGTGAAAAAAGGAAGCATGAGCAAGGAGGAGTTTCTGGAGGAAGTGCGAGGGCATATTGCGCACTATTATCCGGCCTCCGCAAAGCAACAGGAAAAGCTTGCGCAAAGCTTTGAACAATATGTGTTCGGATATTCCGTGCTGTCGCCTCTGATCGATGACAGGGAAATCTCTGACATTCGTGTCGTTTCTTATGACAACGTGCGCGTAAAGCGCCTTGGGAAACGCATGGACGCAGGGATATGCTTTGGGTCAGAGAAAGAATACCGCCAGTTTGTGGACTACGTGGCGACGCGAAATCAGGTCAATGTGTCTAACGTCAATGCGATCCAGCGCTTTACGGACAATGACAGTCATCCGGAATTCATCCTGCGTTTTACGGTCTCCATGCCCCTTGTCAACACCTATGACCAGCCCTATCTCTGTATCCGAAAGGTGCCGAAGGACTTTCCGATGCTGACGAATCTGATGGACCGCGAAATGCTGAGCCGTGAGACGGCGGAGATGCTTGCGCTTCGGTTCCGGAGCGGGTCCACACTGATCTGCGGAGGCAATTCCTCGGGGAAGACGACGCTTCTGAACGCGCTCAAGGAGACGCTGCCCGACAATATGGCGGTACTGGTGACGCAGCAGGCAGATGAGCTGACGACGCTTTATCATCCTGACATGATGTTTCTGCATTCCCTGCCCGGGGCGGGGGAAAGCCAGGTGAGCTATGACCTTAAGGACATTAGCATCGCGGGGCTCACCATGGACGTGGACTTTTTCATCATCGGTGAGGTGAAGGGTGCCGAGGCGCTTTATCTGCTGAATGCCGCGTATACGGGACAGATCTGCGCGGCGACGATCCATGCACCTTCCGCGGACAAAGCCTTGGAAAAGCTGGTGGATTACTGCCTGTATGAGAGCAAATACAATCGTGATGAGCTCATGAAAATGATGGATTGTTTCCAGACGGTGGTGTTCATGGAGCATTACAGGGTGAAGCAGATCTATGCCTGTAGGGGCTGGGATCCGAAGACGAAGGACCTTCGCTACGAAAAACTGTTTGAACTATAAGGAGGAGTGACATGGAGCAGAAGCTTTTGTGCGTTGGGGCGCTTTTGTGGGCAGGGTTCTTTCTGGCCTTTTACCGCATAGGGAAGCTCCGCTATCTGACGACCCTCCTTCGAAGGACCAAAAACAGTGTGGACGAAGCGGCAAGAAGAAGGCTTCTCGAGAGCCGAATGCGGCTTTCCGACGCGACGAAAAAGGAGAACTTTTGGCTCTCTTTGGAGCGAGAGCTTGTGTACAGCGGGCTGAAACGAAGATTCCCTGCTTTGGGAGCAGAGCTTTTTTTCCTGCTGGTGGTCTGCGGGACAGCGTTGTGTTTTATCATCGGGACCATGTTCTTTGGAATCCGGGCGGGGCTACTTTGTGTGCTTTTGCTTGTGGGCGCGGTTTACGGCGTCATCACGCTTGGAAAGGCCATGGAAATGCATGCCGTGAACGAGGGCCTGATGAAGTTTTTGGATTTTCTTGGGAATTACAGCGTGACGGCAGGCGACGTCGTCTCCGTGTTTGGCCAGATCAGTAAGTTCCTGGACGAGCCACTTCGGGGTGTCTTGGAGCAGTGCTGCGTTGAGGCGCAGACCACGGGCGACGTGGGAATGGCACTGCTTGCCATGGCGGACAAGGTGGAGCACCCGCAGTTTAAAGAGCTGGTGCGGAACATCGAGGTCAGCTGCAGGTACAGCGCGGACTTTTCAGCGCTGGTGAATTTCAGCAGACGGAGCGTTCGGGAGTACCTGCGGAGCACTAGAGAACGCAAGAGCCTGCTTCGGGAAGCGGGGATCAACATGGCACTCCTGCTTGGGATGTCGGTGGTCTCACTCCTTACGGTCAATGGACTTTTGGAGGGTAATGTCTGGGAGCTTTTGTTCTTCTCAATTCCTGGGCGCATTGCACTTGGGATCGTCGCAGGGATTTTGTTCTTGTTCGCCATGCAGGCATATCAGTTGGAGGGCTAGGAATGATCAAGGGTATGGTTTGGCTGCTTTGCGGTCTTTCGTTTCTGTTGGTTTTGTCGCTTGGCGGGATCCTAAGGGTGTGTGGAATGCGGGCAAGGACGGGCTTTGGAAATGCGATCTCGCGCCTTGCCAGGAAGTGCCGTGAGGGGACATACTACGAGCGGACAGCGCATTTTTTGGAGGAAAATGGCGCCAGGTTTCATCTTGGCGTGAAAGTGGATCCGTTGGTGTTTCTTCTGGTTCGGATGGGGCTGGCGCTGGCCGGATTTGTGGTGTTTGTTGGATTTTCCGTGCCGGCTGCGTGTCTTGCGGCTGTGAGTTTTTATTTCCTGCCGACTGCGTTACTCCTATATCTGAATCGACGGGACAATCTGAACATGCTCTCTGACATAAAGCTCGTCTATCACTCCTTAGAGATCCAGACGAGGGCGGGCGTATATGTCACGGATGCCCTTGCGGAAAGCTACGGGAGCGTGCGCGAAGGGAGACTCAAGCAGGCACTTTTGGAACTGGCAGGAGACCTTGTGATGCGTGCAAACTTTGAAGAGGCGCTGGCGCGTTTTCAGGGAAAGTTTGACAACCGCTATCTGGATTCCCTTTGCCTGATCCTTTTGCAGGCGACCCAGTCCGGACAGTCCGTGGACCTTCTGAGCGACCTTTCCGAGCAGATCAAGGACATGGAGGCGGCGCTGCTTTCGCAGAAAAAAGAGGCGCTCGATCGGAGCGTTACGTTTTATCAATTAGGGATCTTGGTCGCGATCATGGGCGTGGTGCTCTATGCCTGCGTCACTCAGATGTTCGCGGCTGCAAATGGCTTTTAGCCGAAAAAATATAATCAAAAAATGGAGGGTTATGAAAATGAGTAGAATCGAAAAGACAATGGAAAACATGGAACTGGCAATGCTGCGCCTTAGGCTTTATCTGGAAAGTCGCATGGAGGAGTGCAGGGAGAGAATGCGCAGCAAAACGCAGGGATTCATGAGCGCGACAGACCCCGGGATCGACGGGATTTTGGTGACGGTTGGCCTGTGCATCATCGCACTGCTTCTTTGCGTAGTCATGAAGGATAGTCTGTCGACGTTCATTCAGACGATCGTAAGTTCCATGACCACAAAGGCAAATGGCATTCTTGGCGGCACGGGGCGCTAGGAGGTGCGTCGCATGGTTTTGACTTGGATGACAGGGGCCGTGCGCGAGAAGGCCTACGCGATGGGCGCATCGCGCAGGCAAGCCTGGGTGACGAGGGTCGTGCGGGCCGGAGCGAGAAGGCAGGAGGGAAGCATCGGCGACCTCCTGGCCGCTTTGCTCTGCGTGCTTGCCATGACTGGCGTGATGATCGCATTTCTGGACTGCGCGTCTCTCGTCAGTAAGAAGACCATGGCAGGGCAGCTTGCGCGGAGCTATGTGCTTCGCATGGAAACGGTTGGATATCTCACTCCGGAGGATGAAGCTGCCCTTTACGCTGAACTGGAAAGAGAAGGGATCACGGAGGCCAGCCTCGAAGGAACCACAAGGACGCCGGTGGCATATGGCGAAGAGATCACCTTAAGGATCACCGGAAAGATAGGGGGCGAGCATTCCTTTGAAGAAAAAAGAGTGTCCACGGCGAAGCACTAGAATGGGTTTCGAAGAAAAGGCGTGTCAAAGGCGAAGCACGGAGAGCGTGTTTGAGGAAAAAGCGTGCCAACGGCGAAGCACCAGGAGCGTGTCTGAGGAAAAAGCGTGCCAATGGCGAAGCACTAGGGGCGGGCTCGAGGAAACGGACCAAGGGCAGATCACGCTCATTTCGGGGCTGTTTCTTTCGCTTTTTGTGGCTGTTTTGCTCACAAGCCATCTGCAGATGGAGATGGTCCGTTCTTCCGCGCGTTACGTGGAGGATGCGCTGGCGGCCTCGGGGCTGGCCTGCGCCCTGGTGGACCTTCGGGAATACGGGACAAGCCATGTGCTTAAGATCGCGGATGAGGAGCGGTCCTACGAGCAATTTCAGAGTTCGCTTCGAACCAATCTTGGACTGGATGAAAACTGGGAATGCGGAAACAAAAGGCTGATCTCGGGGAAGGTTACGCTGGAAAGCTTTGTGCTATATAACGTCGCAAACGGTCAGGTCGAGTGCTGTAAGATAACAGGCGGCCGCATGGAACGAAGCGTCGGGAGTCTCGGTCAGGTGCGTGCGCCCAACGGGCAGATCGTGGAGCACACGGGCGTGTACGGAGAGATCAGCTACGAGCTCAAGGGCATATGGGGATTGATTGTTCCCGCCAGGAAGGGAAAACTGGTGGACATTGTTGGTGAAGAAACATAAGGAGCAAGAAAGCTATGGAGCAAAAGAAAAGACAATCGAATGCAATGCGCGCCGCAAAGCTATGGACGGGCGCGATCCTGGCCGCTTTTTTGGCGGCGGCAGCAGTCTACGTGGCGCTTTTGGATGCGGAAAAGAACATGCTTCAGTCCTATGAGAAGACGGAAGTTTTCGTGGCGGCAAAGGAAATCCCGGCAGGGGAAGTCGTGACGGAAGAAAACTGTGCGGTATATTTTTCCGCAGAAGCAATGGACGCGGCAGTGGTGCCCGAAACGGCAATCCTCACTTTGGAGGAAGTGAATGGTTTGATCGCCAGGACGCCGATCGAAAAGGGCGTCGTGCTCACGGCAGGCATGTTTCAGCCTTTAGATGAGGTTACGGCAGGAATGAAGGAGCCTGTTGTCGCAGGGTTTCGCGCGGATGATCTTTGCCAGGTGGTCGGAGGGGTTTTGCGCGCAGGAGATCTGATCCATGTATATTCCTCCGAAGAAGAGCAAGGCACCTTTCTGATCTGGGAGAATGTTTACGTGCAGCAGGTTTTCGACAGTAAGGGCACTGCAATCCCCAATGAAGATCAGGCGACGGCAGCGCAGAGGATCAACGTGTTTTTGGATAAGGAGGACGTGGAGGACTTTTATTCCAGGCTGGATCAAGGGACGCTTCGCGTCGTGAAGGTCTGGAGAACGCCAGGGAGATCCTGAGACTGAAAAAAGAGCTGTATGATTGGCAATTGATTTACGGGGAATGGTTTGGAGGAAGACGGAAAATGGGAAAGAAGTTTGGAACTTTGGTGATGGTGGTAATGCTTTTGCTCCTTTGCGGATGCGGGAACTGCGGCGGAAGTAGCGGTCAGAAACAGAAGCTTGATGAGGGAGAACATGCTTCTGATGAGCAGAGGACGGATCAACGTGCGCAAAGCACTGCCTTGGTTCCGGAGGTCCTCGAGCAGTCGGGGCGCGACGTATATCTTCCGAGGGAAGAGGCGACTACGCCTTCTGGAGAAGCAAGTCTTGGTGAAACGGGGACGCCCGCAGGAGAGGGAAGCGATGACGGAACGAAGCCACCTGTCGTGGAGGAGAGCCATGAAATGGCCAGCCAGCCTACGGAGGAAGGTGAGACGCCGATAGCTTCTGGGGAACCTGGCGTGACGCCAACGGCGAGTGCGACGCAAGAAGGTCAGTCGACGCCCTTGCCGAGTGCGAGTGCAACACCGAGTGCGTCTGCACCACCAGCCGCATCTGCGACGCCTGCGCCCAAAACGACGCCAGCACCGTCAGCAAGTGCAACGCCAGCGCCGACGCCAGTTCCAGGCGCGTCTACGTCTGCACCTGTGAACACTACGGCGCCAACTTCAACGCCGACAAACACCTCAGCGCCAAGCTCCGTGCCTGCAAACACCACGACGCCCACTTCCGCGCCGGCAGATCCATGCGCAAATGGTCATATTTATGACGAGGGGTATGTATGGCAGGCATCAACCTGCACCACGCCCGGCGATTATTGCTGGCACTGCATGGTTTGCGGCCGTGAAAAGCATCAGACGATGCCACTGGCAGAACACAATCTGTCCAAAACCTTGGTACGAGAGGGAGATTGTCTGGAGCCGGACGAATATCGGATTGATTGTTCGGAGTGCGACTATTTCCTGATTGAAGAGGATTATTCGCAGTGTGAAAACAGACATCATTACGTGACGGCCACCTATCAGGTGTTTGATGAGGAACTCTTGGAGTGGGTTGATGTCACCAGAACTTATTGTAGTAAGTGTAACAAGAATAAGGAGTGATCCGTGGCGCACGCCTAAAGACTGATCAGCGCTTGCATGCCCCGGATACTTGGAAGGGAGAAGATATGAAGTATCTGAAGGCAAAGGGGATAAAAAGCTTAGCACAAGCGCTTGCTCTGATCATTTTTATGTTTATATTGCTTCCTGCGGCGAAGGTGTGTGCGCAGGAGAGCATGCTGGACAACCCATATGTCATCCCATATTACTACGAGGATACAGATGGCACGTGGCGAAAGTTTTTCACGATCTCACAGCCTCTGCCAGTGGACAGAAACATTGGGGAGACCAGCTATGTCTGGCATGGCTACAAGGAATATACCCGAAGTGGGACTTCTCCAAGCTATTGGCTGCCCTATGGAACGACGGTGGAGACTGGGATCAAGTCGCAGCTTCGTGATCTTTCAATCGGAGAGCACTATTATGATGTCCGAAGGACGGGAGAGATTCCAGTCGGTAAATGGGTCGTTCGGCAAAAAAATGGCAGATGTATTCACTCGAAAAACAAAAAAAGTGAATGGGCTGGGATCCGCGTTGGCGATGACATCTGCAATGGCGCGTATTATTCCGGATGGATCAGTTATTGCGCGGATTGCGGGGAACCTGTGCTGGATGTCTTTGTATATGCCGCCAAGGATCGGATTGAAACGCTTCGATACCTCAACGTGGATTATGGATACTATTATCTGTGCCCCAACCCGACATGTCATCATTTGGAGAACGAGGGATATGCGAAGCCCCATGTTTGCAAACAGGTTTCGCCGAACAGATATGTCGTGGTCTATGACGGAAATGGTGGCGTTCCTGACGGAGAAGGCGGATATGTTGACGTCCAGGGACGGATGCTGCCGTCCTTCCATTCCTATGACAACAAGGAGGAGTTTGAGGGACGGACGGTAGAGCCGGTGACGCACCTGACCTTATGCTCCTTTTCGCGAAGGTCATATACCTTCGACGGCTGGAACACGGAGCCTGACGGGAGCGGCACGGCCTTCGCGGACGGGCAGGAGATCCTAAATCTCACGGAATATAATTATTTGGATGAAAACAGGCAAAAGGATCCGCGCGGCTACGTGACCCTTTATGCGCAGTGGATACCCACGAGTTCCACGTTGCGGATCGACCCGGGTTTTGGAACCTATGACGGCGAAGAGGGGATCACGGAAGTAACGAAAGGATATGGATCTTCTTATCTTGCGGACCCGCAAAAGCTCGTACCAAGACCCATCCATAGGGTGAGCTTTCAGACAAATGGCGGCGGGACCATTGCGCCTATGGACGTGCAAAGAAGGTTCCTTAGTTGGCGCCAGGAAGAGCCCTTTCGCGGAAAGATGAAAGGGGATCAATACTTTTTTACGGCTCCAAACGGCAATGTCGACATGCTTACGGCGCTCTACGATAACGAAGAAATTGTTTTGCCGACGCCAGTCAAAACGGGCTATCATTTCGGCGGCTGGTATGAGGATAAAGCGTGTGAAAAAACTCCCGTCGGGTTCGGCGGAGAGACCTACCTTGCCAAGACCAGCGTAACGCTATATGCCAAGTGGTCCAAGCTCACGCTCTGGTCCTATGACAATTATGAGGACAATGATCGGAAGGGAGCAGTGGACCTTCGCTGGGAGCAGTTGGATGTGACAAAGAAGGCCTATCAGCCATATGTTTCCGAAGACGGCACGCATTTTACGCCACTTGGCGAACTCCTTGGCGGAGAGGATGCAAAGTTTTCAAGGTCGTTTTCCTACTCAGGGGCCAAGCAGACCTTTGTCGTTCCGTCCACTGGATTTTATGAGATCGAGGCCTTTGGCGCCAGGGGCGGAAATGAGGAAGCTCATGGGAAGCAAGGCGGAAAAGGCGGAAAGGTCACCGCGAAGCTTTATCTGACCAAGGGGGACATGCTGACGATCACCGTAGGAGGCATAAACGGATACGGCGGCGGAGGCAAGGCGGATGCATATGCAAGGGGTGGAGGCGCCACGAGGATCATGTCTAAGCGAGAGGGACTTCTTTTGGTCGCAGGCGGTGGCGGCGGTGCCACGGAATTTGCGGATGGCGAGGCCGGCGGGCTCGAGACAGGGCTTGTCGCAGGAGCTTTTGCGGATGGTGAGAGCGGAGGGCTTGTCTCGGGAGGTTCCTCGGTTGGTGAGAAGGGAATACTCGAGACGGAGTTAGGCACGGGAGCTTTTTCGAATGGTGAGGATGGCAGCGCCGGTGGCGGTGGCGGTTACGTCGGCGGAAAGGCGGGATTTGTGACACGCCATATGCATTCTGAAGCGTGTCGGATCTCGCACGTGCATGGGCCTGAATGTTTTGAAGAGCACGTGGAGGAGCGCATCTGTCGCATCGACCGAACGCCGTCCTCCGTAAACGGCTGGCTTTATGATGCGGCGGCATCCGCATCTGCCATGGATGAATACTGCCCTGTTTGCCAAAAGGTGACGAAAAAGAATGTCGTTCATTTTCATGCGATCCACGACAGCTGCGGCGCAAAACCTTGGGGAAACGTGTGCTATGAAAGCAGCACGGGGGAGTTGTTCGTTCATTCGACAAAGCATGTCTGCGGCTTCTGCGGATATGTTTTCGCCTGGTTTGGCGGCTATGATGACGGGAGCCCGTCCGTGACGCATACCTATCACGTGATCGTATCCGACCTCATCTGTCCGTTTGGCGAGAACGGCGGATGTAAGTATGGCTATTCGCAGGGGCAGGTGCTTGGTTCCTCCATTGCTTATGGGGGCAGCAGTTACGTGAATCCTGCTGCGATCAGCTGCGTGAAGGAAGCAGGTGCTTGCGAAGGTGACGGGAGTGTCAGGATCACTTCCGTCATGATCGGCATGGAAGAAGAAAACGAGCTTAAGGGCGTGGCTGCGAATGACTTGGCCGCGCCAGAGAAGGTAGATCCTGCGCATGCGGTGATCGATGCCATTACGGATTCCATCGTGGACGTTTCTTTTGAAGCACCCAAAGACTTTGGTACGCCTTATTGGTTTCGCGTGGAATCTTACGACGCCGAAACAGGCGAGAAGATCAGCACTTCCAACGTAACAAAGAATGTCCTTACCACAGGCATAGCGGGATATTATTACATTTACGATCAAGTCGTTTCGAGGACCGTGACGGAGCATAATTGTACGAATGCAGGCGAGCTTTTGCGGGAGACAACGCTGCGGCTTACGCTGACGGCGGAGGTGTCCTTCCTGCATTTGGCGGCCGTGGACAACGCAGGAAATGTTGGACCGACGACGGATATCAAGCTTTCTAAGGGGGCATCTGCCGCAGACGGGATCCTGTGGCCTGTAGTTACCAGAAAGGTGGAGGCAACTTGCCAGGACCCTTCGGAGGCGAACGTATATACAGCGCCCGATGGAACCTGCTTCGTCCGGGCGGACGGCATCACGCCATTTCGGCTATCCTTTGAATCCTTTGTGAACGGAAAGGCATCGGAAGAATACCAGATCACGGAGCAGACCTTCTATTTTTCGAAGGATGAACCAGGACAGGACTATCGGTTCATGACCATTCTGCCCAAAAGCTGCAAAGCGCAAAGCGGCGCTGGGCAAGGTGGCACTGGGCAAAGTGGCACGGCGCAAAGCAGTGCCGGGCAAGTTGGCGTAGGGCAAAGCGGCGTCGGGATGACGGAACTAAGCGTCTCAAGGTTCGTTCGGCGGGGCGTCGGCGAAAAAGCCCTTCTTTATGATGCGGGTCTTTCGGGTGCGGCCAGAAGCGCTGACCTTACCTGGAATCAGTTTTGGCAATGCTTTGTTGCTCCTTCCTCTTTGCACGGCAGTACCGTGGTCGTTACGCCGGGCGCCGCGGCAGGGGAGGATGCTTCATACCGCCATTCCGCATGGGAGGCGGACGTGACGCAGGCGCTATATGTCACGCTGGACGGAGAAGCACCTGTGCTCACGGCAAATCAGGATTTTGCGGCGCTGTCCGTGATCAATGCGGATACGCTTACGGACGGGGTAATCCTTTTTACGGCAAGCGACGCGCTTTCCGGGCTTTGCGGGCTTAATGTCAAGGTAACGAATCAGGACAATTGGGACAGCCATGTTTTTGAAGGCGATGAAAATGGGATCGTCAGGATCGAATATGATCCCGAAATCCACCTTTTTGACGGGGACGTGACAATCGAGGTCACGGCTTGGGACATGGTCTTTAACAGAGTTACGGTCACCTACGGCAAGGCAGAGTTTGACCTAAAGGCAACCGTCACGCGCATTCTTTCTCCCCATGATCCCGTGTTCAAACGGGGCGAAAGCGGGATCCTTCATGTTACGGCGAGAGGATATGCGGACAAGATCTGCGTGGAATTCCCTGAGGCATTCAAGGCGACAGGAGAGTCCCCAGATGCGCCCAAAGCGGCAGGAGAGTCCTGGGACCAGACCTTTGTCTATGCCGTCCCGCAGGATGAGGTCACGGAGGAGCTGTATTTCTGTATCCCGCTTGATCTTAAGGAGGATGGAGAGTTTGAGATCATTGTGCGTGCCTATAAGGGAGAGAGGGTGCTGACGGAGCGCCCGCAGCTCTGTACCGTCAAGGTGCGAGGGACCATCTTGGATGAGCTTCGGACAAGGCTACGCTAGCCGGAGGTGAATTGGAATATTAGATCTGAAAACTTGTTTGGAATATCTTTTATTTGGGATTGTACTTGCTTTTTTTGCCAAGGCAACTGCAGAGGACGTAAAGTGTAAGCAGGTGCACCGGTACCTATGGGGATTTGCGGCCATGGCGGGAGTTCTCCTTCTTCTCCTTCGCCAAGGCCGTGATCTTCAAGTGGTCTGGGACCTTCTGATCTTTGCGGCCCTGCAGTACCTCCTTTTTTCAAGAATGTACGGCATGGCGGATTGTCATGCGTTCGTCACGAGCGCGATCTTGCTGTCCGCCTATGGCGGAACGATCTTGATCTATTTGATCCACATGCTTCTTACGATCGTGTTTCTTGGCGTCGTACAGTTCTTTTGCGGCAACGTCAATCGCCACGGGAACTTACACCGTCCCGTGGCCATGTTGCCCTATATTCTCGCGGCTTTCTTGGCTGTTTGGTTCTTTTTAATCGATATTAAGTAATTCTTTCATTGTTTTTTCGGGAAGAGTCCTTGCGAAGGATCTGAAAAAGTGATACACTAAGTTTCGCTGACCCCGCAAAATAAGGCGATCCGCGATCTGGTGCCTTTAATATGTTGCGTGGTCTTGGGGGGAGTAAGGTGAGTGATCGAATGACAAAGGCAGAAATCCTGAGAAAAGAAATCCTGCGTCAGTACAAGAGCGTGCGCGCTTTTGCGCTGGACATGAACATTCCGTACAGCACGCTGGTCACGGCGCTGGATCGCGGCGTGGAAGGCATGGCATATGGCACGGTCATCAAGATGTGTGACCGTCTCTCCTTAAATCCCGTGGATTTTTCCTATTTAGAAAAGGATGCATCTCTCGGTGCGCTCGTGTTGGAAAACCGCGTGATGCAATATTATATGAAACTGAATGACGATGGCCGCGATAAGATCTTAAGCCTTATGGACGATCTTGCGCAGCTTGAAAAGTACAAGGCGAAGAAGAAGCCGAAAGTGTGAGGGACATCCTATGAGATATGATTATCTGATCGTGGGAGCCGGGCTTTTCGGCGCGGTTTTTGCCCATGAAATGAAGAAGGCGGGAAAGAAGTGCCTGTGCATCGATCAAAGAAAGCACGTGGCCGGCAATGCATATACGGCAGAGCAGTTAGGCATTCAGGTGCATAAGTACGGCGCACACATCTTCCACACCTCCGACAAGGCGATCTGGGATTACGTAAACCAGTTCGCAAGCTTCAATCATTTTGTGAATTCGCCGGTCGCGGTTTATGGCGACGAGCTTTACAACCTTCCTTTTAACATGAACACCTTTAGCAAGATGTGGGGGATCAAGACTCCTGCAGAGGCGAAGGCGATCATTGAAGCGCAGCGTGCGGAGTGTGGCATAGAGAATCCGCAAAACCTCGAGGAGCAGGCGCTTTCCCTCGTGGGACGTGACGTGTATGAAAAGCTTGTCAAGGGCTATACGGAAAAGCAATGGGGAAGGGACTGTAAAGATCTCCCTGCTTTCATTATTAGAAGATTGCCCGTTCGCTTTACCTATGACAATAATTATTTTACGGACAGATTCCAAGGGATCCCTGAGGGCGGCTACACGGCGATCGTGGAAAAGCTTTTGGAAGGGACGCCGGTGAAGCTGGGCGTAACCTATAAGGAATTTGTCGCATCCACCGGTGCGAAGGTTCCGGGCAGGGGTGGCATCAACTGTAGCGGGGAGCTGGAGAGCTCCGATCGGGGTGACACCTTCGACAGGGTGCTCTACACCGGCATGATCGATGCGTATTTTGGATATGAACTCGGCGAGCTGCAGTATCGTTCCCTTCGCTTTGAAGAGGAAGAGCTTCCGGACTGTGACAATTACCAGGGCAATGCCGTGGTGAACTACACGGAAAGACAGGTGCCTTACACGAGGATCATCGAGCACAAGCACTTTGAATTCGGAACGGGAAAGGGCACCGTGATCACGAAGGAATATCCAGCCGATTGGAAGCGGGGAGATGAGCCATATTATCCCATCAACGACGATCGGAACAACGCACTTTTTGCCAAGTATCAGGAGCTGGCGGCGAAGGAGAAGAACGTTCTCTTTGGCGGAAGGCTCGGCCAGTACCGCTACTATGACATGGACAAGGTGATCGCGGCGGCGCTGGAAATGGTAAAGGGTCAGCTGGCGGCGGAATAATATCATAAAAGAAAATTTTGAAAAGAGCTAAAAAATGATTGACGGATCTGCGGGGTACGTGGTATAGTAGTCAAGCGAGAAGAATTTTAGCTCTTTTTTTTTGACTAAAAATACCGTTGTAAAAAGATACGTGGAGGTAGAAAAATGCGTACAAAAATCACTCTGGCATGCACGGAATGCAAACAGCGTAACTACAATACTACCAAGGATAAGAAGACCCATCCCGACAGAATGGAGATCAAGAAGTACTGCAGATTCTGCAAGACTCATACCGTTCACAAGGAAACCAAGTAAGAGCGCTTCATTTTAGGAGGTTATTATGGGAGATTCTTCGGAAAAGCAGGCAAAGCCCAGCTTTTGGAAGGGACTGAAGTCTGAGTATAAGAAGATTACTTGGCCTGACAGAAAGTCGACGATCAAGCAGTCTGTCGTAGTAGCAGTCATCTCGATCATTTTAGGACTTATCATTGCGTTTCTTGATTATGTTTTCAAGTATGGCGTGAATTTCCTGGCATCACTGTAATGCGTGATCCTGCGTCGCCGTAAGAATGGCGTCGTAAAAATGATGAAGATTAGGAGAGGTTAAGAACTATGGCAGAGGCAAAGTGGTACGTTGTTCATACCTATTCCGGGTATGAGAATAAGGTCAAGGCCAACATTGAGAAAACGATCGAGAACAATCCTCGTCTTGCAGACATGATCCTCGAGGTTCGCGTTCCCCTTCAGGACGTGGTTGAGGTGAAGAACGGAAAGCAGAGCGTTGTTCAAAAGAAGATGTTCCCCGGCTACGTGCTCCTGAACATGGACATGAATGACGAAACCTGGTACGTGGTCCGCAACACGCGTGGCGTGACTGGTTTTGTTGGCCCGGGAAGCAAGCCCGTTCCCCTGACGGATCTTGAGATCCGGTCTCTTGGCATCCAGACGGAAGCCGCAAAGAACGGCACCATCGCCATCGATTTCAAAGAGGGCGACACGATCGCGATCATTGCAGGCGTTTGGAAGGATACGGTTGGCAAGGTTCACAAGCTCGACATGGGCAAGCAGACCGCAACCATCAACGTAGAGCTCTTCGGAAGAGAGACCCCCGTGGAGATCAGCTTCGCGGAAGTCAGAAAACTCGATTAGAAAGCTCGAGTAACTGTTTTGATATTTTTCAGGGCTTGCCCTGCAAAATATAGAGTGGGAGCAGGAGCGGATCCCCGCACACTGCGCCGATTTACCACATAATAGGAGGTGCCAACATGGCAAAAAAAGTTACAGGATACATTAAGTTACAGATTCCTGCCGGCAAGGCAACGCCAGCTCCCCCGGTTGGTCCCGCACTGGGTCAGCATGGTGTCAACATCGTTGAATTCACGAAGCAGTTCAACGCAAGAACAGCAGATAAGGGTGACGTGATCATCCCTGTTGTGATCACCGTTTACGCAGACAGAAGCTTCAGCTTTATTACGAAGACTCCCCCTGCAGCAGTCCTTCTGAAGAAGGCTTGCAACATTAAGTCCGGTTCCGGCGTTCCCAACAAGACCAAGGTCGCTACGATTTCCAAGGCTAAGGTTCGTGAGATCGCTGAGCTGAAGATGCCCGATCTGAACGCAGGCAGCATTGAGGCGGCAATGAGCATGATCGCCGGCACTGCACGCAGCATGGGTATCGTTGTAGAAGAGTAACTGTTAATATTTTGGGAGACAACCTTGGTTGTCGTTAGAACCTATAGGAGGATGAATCATGAAGCATGGTAAGAAATATGCAGAGGCTGCAAAGTTAGTTGACAGAGCAACTTTCTATGAGCCCGCTGAAGCAATCGCACTGGTAAAGAAGACCGCAGTTGCGAAATTTGATGAGACGATCGAAGTACATATCAGAACCGGTTGTGACGGACGTCACGCTGAGCAGCAGATCCGTGGTGCCGTTGTTCTTCCGAACGGAACTGGTAAGACCGTAAGGGTACTGGTTTTCGCAAAGGGAGACAAGGTAAACGAGGCAGAGGCTGCAGGTGCTGATTATGTTGGCGGCGACGAGCTGATCCCGAAGATCCAGAACGACGGATGGCTTGATTTCGACGTAGTAGTAGCTACCCCTGACATGATGGGCGTGGTTGGACGTCTTGGTAAGATCCTTGGACCTAAGGGCCTCATGCCCAACCCCAAGGCTGGTACCGTAACGATGGACGTTGCCAAGGCCATCGCTGACATCAAGGCTGGTAAGATCGAGTACAGACTTGACAAGACCAACATCGTGCACGTTCCCGTTGGTAAGGCTTCCTTCACCGAGGAGGCTCTGCAGGAGAACTTCACCGCACTGATGGATGCCATCGTAAAGGCTAAGCCCAGCGCACTGAAGGGTCAGTACTTAAGGAGCATTACCCTGACCAGCACCATGGGCCCTGGCGTAAAGGTGAGCGTAGCGAAGTTCTAAATATCTATTGACAAGCATGGCTTGTCGTGATATTCTAACAAGGTCGTAATGACAAATGCCGAAGACAGCAGGTGCCCGCGAGGGCATAAGAAGAAAAACGCCTGCCGAGGAGAGTGAGTTTCAATTATGATTTCACGCCTTCCTGTCTTTTGCAGGAAGGCTTTTTCATATCATACCGACTCCTTTCGGCGAAAAATCTATAAGGAGGTAGCAAAATGGCAAAGATTGAGTTAAAGGCTCCCGTTGTGGAAGAGATTTCCGCACATGTCAAGGATGCACAGTCTGTTGTTCTGGTGGATTACCGCGGACTTACCGTTGAGCAGGACACCGAGCTTCGTAAGCAGCTGCGTGAAGCAGGCATTGTTTACAAGGTTTACAAGAACACCATGATGGTTCGTGCGTTCAAGGGAACTGATTTCGAGTCCCTGACCCCTTATCTTGAAGGCCCCAGCGCAGCAGCAATCTCCACCACCGACGCAACCGCGCCCGCGAGAATTCTTGCTGAGTTCGCTAAGAAGGCTGACAAGCTGGAAATCAAGGCTGGTGTTGTGGAAGGTAACTTCTACGATGCAAAGGGAATGCAGGCGATCGCAAGCATCCCTTCGAGGGAAGTGCTCATTTCCAAATTGCTTGGAAGTCTGCAAAGCCCCATCACGAATTTTGCCCGCGTCATCAACCAGGTGGCAGAAAAAGGCGGCGCAGGCGCAGCAGCAGCTGCAGCAGAATAATCTGTTTGAATTCTGCATGAAACGGCCGGCCCGTCCGGCATGACAAAGAAACTTATCAAATGAAAAATGGAGGAAAAAAACATGGCAAAGTTAACTGCTCAGGAAATGATCGACGCGATCAAAGAGATGACTGTTTTGGAACTGAATGATCTTGTAAAGGCTTGTGAGGAGGAGTTTGGCGTATCTGCAGCAGCAGGCGTTGTTGTAGCAGCAGCTGGTCCCGCAGCAGAGGTTGAGGAGAAGACCGAGTTCGACGTTGAGCTGACCGAGGTTGGCGCAGAGAAGGTTAAGGTTATCAAGGTTGTTCGTGAGATCACCGGTCTTGGCCTGAAGGAAGCTAAGGATCTTGTAGATGGCGCTCCTAAGATGGTTAAGGAAGGCGCAACCAAGGAAGAGGCTGAGGAGATCAAGAAGAAGATCGAGGAAGTTGGCGCTAAGGTTACCCTTAAGTAATTTTTCTAAAAAATCTTATGGCCCCGCGGTTCCCGCGGGGCTAAATTTTTTCTTTCTATTCTCTCAAAATAATTCTTGACTTAGATCCCCTCTTGTGTTATCATGATAGACGCACTATTGTCGTGTATTGGGCTTTTTGTGCGCAAAAATGCCGAAAATAGTGCAAAAAGAATCGGAAAGAACGGGGTAAAACGTCAATGGAAAAGAACAGAATACGCCCAATTGCCGGATCCAAGGTTATGCGTATGAGTTACTCAAGACGGGAAGAGACGCTTCAGATGCCGAACCTCATTGAAGTTCAGAAGGACTCCTATGAGTGGTTCTTGAAGGAAGGTCTGAAGGAAGCGTTTGATGACATTTCTCCCATCGAGGACTACGGCGGATCCATGAGTCTTGAGTTTGTCGATTTTAAGCTGTGCGAGGATGACGTCAAGTACTCGATCGAGGAGTGCAAGGAAAGAGACGCTAACTACGCAGCTCCCTTGAAGGTAAAGGTTCGCCTTTACATCAAGAAGGAAGAGATGGAGATCGTGGAGCATGAGATCTTCATGGGGGATCTGCCCCTGATGACCGCCACCGGTACCTTCATCATCAATGGCGCAGAGCGTGTCATTGTTAGCCAGCTGGTTCGTTCCCCCGGCATTTACTACGCTATTACCCATGATAAACTGGGAAAGAAGCTCTTTTCCTGCACCGTGATCCCGAACCGCGGCGCATGGCTGGAGTATGAGACGGATTCCAACGACATGTTCTACGTTCGCGTGGACCGTACCAGAAAAGTGCCCATTACCGTGCTGATCCGTGCGCTTGGCATCGGCACCAATGAGGAAATCCTTGACCTGTTTGGCGATGAGCCGAAGATCCAGGCAAGCTTTGAGAAAGACCCTGCTACGAATTATGAGGAGGGCTTACTTGAGCTGTACAAAAAGATCCGTCCCGGCGAGCCTCTCAGCGTTGAGAGTGCTGACAGCCTGATCAAGGCGATGTTCTTTGACCCTCGTCGTTATGACCTCGCAAAGGTTGGACGTTATAAATTCAATAAGAAGCTTGCGCTTCGTAACCGCATCCGTCATCAGATCCTCGCTGAGGACGTAGTGGATCCCATCAATGGCGACGTGATCGCCGAGAAGGGCACGAAGGTGACTGCAGAGCTTGCTGACGCGATCCAAAACGCAGCAGTTCCTTTCGTTGTGATCCAGACGGAGGAGAGAAACGTTAAGGTTCTTTCCAACATGATGGTTAGCCTTACCAATTTTGTGGAGTGCGATCCCAGAGAACTGGGCATCCATGAATTGGTTTATTATCCCGTACTCAAGAATATCCTTGAGCAGTACAGCGACGATCCCGAGGCACTTTGGGAGGCGCTGGAGAAGAACGTGCATGAGCTTGTTCCCAAGCACATCACCACGGAGGACATTTTCGCGTCCATCAACTACAACATGCATTTGGAGTGGGGCCTTGGCAAGGACGATGACATCGACCACCTTGGCAACAGACGTATCCGTGCCGTAGGTGAGCTGCTTCAGAACCAGTACCGCATTGGTCTTTCCAGAATGGAGAGAGTGGTGCGCGAGCGCATGACCACGCATGACACTGAGGAGATTTCTCTTCAGAACCTGATCAACATCAAGCCCGTGACTGCAGCAGTGAAGGAGTTCTTCGGAAGTTCCCAGCTGTCCCAGTTCATGGATCAGAATAACCCTCTGGGCGAGCTAACGCATAAGCGTCGTCTCTCCGCACTGGGTCCCGGCGGTCTGTCCAGAGACCGTGCCGGATTCGAGGTTCGTGACGTACATTATTCTCACTATGGAAGAATGTGCCCCATTGAGACCCCTGAAGGTCCCAACATCGGTCTGATCAACTCCCTTGCAAGCTATGCAAGGATCAATGAATATGGCTTCGTTGAGGCACCTTATCGTAAGATCGACAAGAAGGATCCCAAGAATCCTCGCGTAACGGATGAGGTTATCTACATGACCGCAGACGAAGAGGATAATTATCACGTAGCACAGGCGAACGAGCCTTTGGATGAAAAGGGTCATTTCGTTCGTAACATGGTTTCCGGTCGTTACCGTGAGGAGACGCAGGCATATCCCAAGGAGATGTTCGATTACATGGACGTGTCTCCTAAGATGGTGTTCTCCGTTGCAACGGCCCTGATCCCGTTCCTTGAGAACGACGATGCAAACCGTGCACTGATGGGATCGAACATGCAGCGTCAGGCAGTGCCCCTTCTCCTTACCGAGGCGCCCGTTGTTGGTACCGGTATGGAAGTGAAGACGGCAGTGGACTCCGGTGTCTGTGTTGTTGCCAAGAAGGCCGGCACCGTGGACTACGTTGCTTCCGACATGATCCGCATGAACTATGACGAGGGCGGCAGCGAGGAGTATCATCTGACGAAGTTCTCGCGCTCCAACCAGTCGAACTGCTACAACCAGAAGCCCATCGTATTCAAGGGTGACCACGTGGAAGCCGGACAGGTGATCGCAGACGGTCCCTCCACCTCTCAGGGTGAGCTTGCTCTTGGTAAGAACCCTCTGATCGGCTTCATGACCTGGGAAGGTTACAACTACGAGGATGCAGTTTTGCTTTCCGAAAGACTTGTGCAGGAGGACGTATATACTTCCGTACACATCGAGGAATATGAAGCAGAAGCGCGTGACACCAAGCTTGGTCCCGAGGAGATCACTCGTGACGTTCCCGGCGTTGGTGATGACGCATTAAAGGATCTGGATGATCGCGGGATCATCCGCATCGGTGCGGAGGTTCGCGCCGGTGACATTTTGGTTGGTAAGGTAACGCCGAAGGGCGAGACCGAGCTGACCGCAGAGGAGCGTCTCCTTCGCGCCATCTTCGGTGAGAAGGCAAGAGAGGTGCGTGACACTTCCCTGAAGGTTCCTCATGGTGAATATGGTATTGTCGTGGACGCAAAGGTGTTCACCCGCGAGAACAGCGACGAGCTGTCTCCCGGCGTAAACCAGACCGTTCGCATCTATATTGCTCAGAAGAGAAAGATCTCCGTCGGTGATAAGATGGCAGGTCGTCACGGTAACAAGGGTGTGGTTTCCCGCGTGCTTCCCGTGGAGGATATGCCTTATCTGCCCAACGGACGTCCTTTGGACATCGTGCTGAATCCTTTGGGCGTGCCTTCTCGTATGAACATCGGTCAGGTGCTTGAGATCCATCTCTCCCTGGCTGCAAAGGCACTTGGCTTCAACGTGGCAACCCCCGTATTCGATGGCGCAAACGAGCATGACATCATGGATACGCTGGATCTTGCCAATGATTATGCAAACCTTCCTTTCGATGCCGCTGAGGCAAAGCAGTGGAAGGCAGATGGTCTGACTACTACGGCTGACGGAAAGCCTTGGAAGGGTGAAACCTTCGAGAGCAAGCATAAGGCAGAGCTTCTTCCCGAAGTGCTGGCATATCTTTCCGAGAACCGCGAGCACAGAAAGCTTTGGAAGGGCGTGCCCATCTCCAGAGACGGTAAGGTTCGTCTGCGCGACGGCCGCACGGGTGAGTTCTTCGACAGCCCCGTTACCATTGGTCACATGCATTACCTGAAGCTCCACCACCTGGTAGACGATAAGATCCACGCTCGTTCTACCGGCCCGTACTCCCTGGTTACCCAGCAGCCTCTGGGTGGTAAGGCACAGTTCGGCGGACAGCGTTTCGGTGAGATGGAGGTTTGGGCCCTGGAGGCTTATGGCGCATCCTACACGCTGCAGGAGATCTTGACCGTGAAGTCCGATGACGTGATCGGTCGTGTGAAGACCTATGAAGCGATCATCAAGGGTGACAACATTCCTCCCGCAGGTATCCCTGAGTCCTTCAAGGTGCTCCTTAAGGAGCTCCAGGCACTCGGCCTTGACGTGAGAGTGCTCGGCGAGGACGGCGAGGAAGTCCAGATCATGGAAAACATCGATTATGGCGATACCGAGTACCGTTTTGATCTTGATGATGACCGCAAATACAATGATTATGATGCTAATACGCTTGGGGCGCTTGGATATGGCACCAAGGAATTCAGCGAAGACGGCGAGTTCGTGGACGCTGAACCGGAAGGGGATTTCTCATACGACGATTACAGCGAGGATTCCTTTGACGACACAGATGAGTGATCGAAGAACCATGAAAGCAGATTAGCAGAAAGGGAGTGCCATCAATGCCAGAATTGAACAAGGATAATTATCAGGCCATGACGTTCGACGCGATCAAGATTGGCCTGGCATCGCCGGAGAAGATCCGCGAGTGGTCTCACGGCGAAGTGACAAAGCCCGAAACCATCAACTACAGAACCTTGAAGCCTGAAAGAGACGGCCTGTTCTGTGAGAAGATTTTTGGACCCCAGAAGGACTGGGAGTGTCATTGTGGTAAGTATAAGAAGATCCGCTACAAGGGCGTGGTCTGCGACCGATGCGGCGTGGAAGTCACCAAGGCAAGCGTCCGCAGAGAGCGCATGGGTCACATCGAGCTCGCTGCTCCCGTGTCCCACATTTGGTATTTCAAAGGCATCCCCAGCAGAATGGGACTGATCCTGGATCTGTCTCCCCGCGTGCTGGAGAAGGTGCTGTATTTCGCTTCTTACATTGTGCTCGATCCCGGCGAGAGCAATCTGGAATATAAGCAGATCCTTTCCGAGAAGGAATATCAGAGCGCAAGAGAGACCTATGGCAACAAGTTCCGCGTTGGCATGGGTGCTGAGGCCATCAAGGAGCTCCTTCAGGCGATCGACCTGGAGAAGGAAGCGGCTGAGCTTGGCGAGGGACTTGCAGAGTCCACCGGCCAGAAGCGTGCCCGCATCGTAAAGCGCCTTGAGGTTGTGGAAGCCTTCCGTGGCTCCCAGAACAAGCCTGAGTGGATGGTGATGGACGTAATTCCCGTCATCCCCCCTGATCTTCGTCCCATGGTACAGCTCGACGGCGGACGTTTTGCAACCTCCGACCTGAACGACCTGTACAGAAGGATCATCAATAGAAACAATCGTCTGAAGAGACTTCTTGAGCTCGGTGCGCCCGACATCATCGTACGCAACGAGAAGAGAATGCTTCAGGAGGCTGTGGACGCACTGATCGACAACGGTCGCCGCGGCAGACCCGTGACCGGCCCTGGAAACAGAGCGCTCAAGTCCCTGTCCGACATGCTTAAAGGTAAGTCCGGACGCTTCCGTCAGAACCTTCTTGGTAAGCGTGTTGACTACTCCGGCCGTTCCGTTATCGTGGTTGGTCCCGAACTGAAGATTTATCAGTGCGGCCTTCCCAAGGAGATGGCGATCGAGCTGTTCAAGCCCTTCGTTATGAAGGAGCTTGTGGCTAAGGGAATCAGCCAGAACATTAAGAACGCAAAGAAATTAGTGGAGAGACTGGACACCCAGGTTTGGGACGTGCTCGAGGAAGTCATCAAGGAGCATCCCGTAATGCTGAACCGTGCACCTACATTGCACAGACTTGGTATCCAGGCATTTGAGCCCATTCTGGTAGAGGGTAAGGCAATCAAGCTCCATCCCCTTGTATGTACCGCATTCAACGCCGACTTCGACGGCGACCAGATGGCAGTGCACCTTCCTCTTTCCGTTGAGGCACAGGCAGAGTGTCGTTTCCTCCTGCTTTCGCCCAACAACCTGCTCAAGCCTTCCGACGGCGGCCCCGTGGCAGTGCCTTCGCAGGATATGGTACTTGGTATTTACTACCTGACTCAGGAGAGACCCGGCGCCATCGGCGAAGGGAAGTTCTTCAAGAGCGTGAACGAAGCCATCCTGGCATATGAGAACCAGGTGATCACGCTGCATTCCAAGATTACCGTTCGCGTGACCAAGAAGGATGCTGACGGCAACGAAGTGACCGGCAACGTGGAATCCACGCTTGGACGGTTCCTCTTCAACGAGATCCTCCCTCAGGACCTTGGCTTTGTAGAAAGAACGACTCCCGAAGATCTGTTAAAGCTTGAAGTTGACTTCCACGTTGGCAAGAAGCAGTTAAAGCAGATCCTTGAGAAGGTCATCAATACCCACGGCGCATCCAGAACTGCAGAAGTTTTGGACGACGTGAAGGCGATCGGATATAAATATTCCACCAGAGCGGCCATGACCGTATCCATTTCCGACATGACCGTGCCTGCACAGAAGCCTCAGATGCTGGCTGACGCACAGGCAACCGTTGACAAGATTTCCGCAAACTTCCGCCGCGGTCTCATCACCGAGGAAGAGCGTTATCGTGCAGTCGTTGAGACTTGGAACGAGACCGACCATGAGCTCACTGAGGTGCTGCTCAAGGGCCTGGATAAGTACAACAACATCTTCATGATGGCTGACTCCGGTGCGCGTGGTTCCAACCAGCAGATCAAGCAGCTGGCCGGCATGCGTGGACTGATGGCAGATACCACCGGTCGTACCATCGAGCTGCCCATTAAGTCGAACTTCCGTGAAGGCTTGGACGTACTGGAGTACTTCATGTCCGCACACGGTGCTCGTAAGGGTCTGTCCGATACCGCACTGCGTACCGCAGACTCCGGTTACCTGACCAGAAGAATGGTTGACGTATCTCAGGAGCTTTCCATTCGTGAGACGGACTGCCGCAAGAGCAAGGATGATCCCATCCCCGGCATGATCGTGAAAGCGTTCACCGACGGTAAGGAAACCATCGAGAGCTTAAAGGACCGTATTACCGGAAGATTCACCTGCGAAGATATCTTCGACAAGGATGGCAACATGATCGTGAAGCACAATCACATGATCACGCCCACCAGAGCAAAGAAGATCCTGACCGTAGGCGTTGACAAGGATGGCAATCCCATCCAGGAAGTTAAGATCCGTACCATCCTGACCTGCCGCTCCAAGTTCGGTATCTGCGCAAAGTGCTATGGTGCCAACATGGCAACCGGTGAGGCCGTACAGGTCGGTGAGGCAGTCGGCATCATTGCCGCACAGTCCATCGGTGAGCCTGGTACCCAGCTGACCATGAGAACCTTCCACACCGGCGGCGTGGCAGGTGATGACATTACCCAGGGTCTTCCTCGTGTAGAGGAGCTGTTCGAGGCTCGTAAGCCCAAGGGTCTTGCGATCATCGCAGAGTTCGGCGGCAAGGCTGAGATCCGTGACACCAAGAAGAAGCGTGAAGTTGTGATCACCAATGAGGAGACCGGGGAATCCAAGGCATATCTGATCCCTTACGGCTCCCGCATCAAGGTGCTCGACGGCCAGGTTCTTGAGGCCGGCGATGAGTTGACCGAAGGTAGCGTAAACCCTCATGACCTGTTAAAGATCAAGGGTATCCGCGCCGTACAGGATTACATGCTCCGCGAGGTTCAGAGAGTTTACCGTCTGCAAGGTGTAGACATTGCGGACAAGCACATTGAAGTGATCGTTCGTCAGATGCTGAAGAAGACGCGCATCGAGGACAGCGGCGACACCGAGTTCCTTCCCGGCACTTTGGTTGACGTCCTTGATTTCGAGGACATGAACGAAGAGCTCGTTAAGGAAGGCAAGACGCCCGCAGAGGGCAAGCAGGTTATGCTTGGTATCACCAAGGCAGCCCTTGCCACCAACTCCTTCATGTCAGCGGCATCCTTCCAGGAGACCACGAAGGTTCTTACGGAAGCAGCCATCAAGGGTAAGGTTGATCCGCTCATCGGTCTGAAGGAGAACGTGATCATCGGTAAGCTGATCCCCGTTGGTACCGGCATGAAGCGTTATCGCAATACCGTGCTTTCCACGGATGCACTTTCTGACGACAATATGATGATCTCCCTGTCCGAGGACGGCGAGGAAAATCCCGAGATCAATATGATCACGGTCGCAGAGGAAGGATCCGAGAACTAAACTCAAATCACTAGTTATCATAACAACTTCGAAGCGGTCGCCCCAAAAGGCGGCCGCTCGTTATAAGGAGAAAACATGAAAGTCTTTGTTACCGGAGTGAAGGGCCAGCTGGGCTATGACGTCGTGCGCGAGCTTGAAAAGCGCGGGCTTACGGCGATCGGCGTGGACATCGAGGAGATGGACATTACCGACGCGGCAAGCGTTGACAAGGTCATCACCGAGGCGAACCCTGACGCGGTGATCCACTGCGCGGCATATACTGCCGTGGACGCCGCGGAGGACAACGAGGCGATCTGCCGCAAGGTCAATGCCGACGGACCGCGCAACATCGCGAGAACCTGCAAAAAGCTTGGGATCAAGATGATCCAGATCAGCACGGATTACGTGTTCAACGGCGAAGGCGAAAAGCCCTGGGAGCCGGGCGATCCCGTCGGCCCCAAGACCGTTTACGGTCAGACCAAGTACGAGGGCGAGGTTGCCGTACGGGAAGAGCTCGATGAATTCTTCATCGTCCGCATCGCGTGGGCATTTGGCAAGAACGGAAAGAACTTCGTAAAGACGATGCTCCGCCTGGCCGAGACCCATGATTCGCTCACGGTGGTTGCCGATCAATACGGCTCGCCGACATATACCTACGATCTGGCAAGACTCCTCGTGGACATGATCCAGACGGACAAATATGGCATCTACCATGCGACGAACGAGGGGTTCTGCTCCTGGTATGAGTTCGCAAAGGCCATATTTGAAAAGGCCGGAAAGAACGTGACGGTAAAGCCCGTGACGACGGCGGAATATGGCGCGAAGGCATATCGCCCCGCAAACAGCCGCCTGAGCAAGGAGAAGCTCACCGAGAACGGTTTCGAGCGTTTGCCTGCCTGGGAGGACGCTTTGGAGCGTTATTTGAAGGAAATCCTTTAAAATGTTGTTGACAATGGATTTCGAAACATTTATACTATTTGAGTGTGCCCCCAAAGGAGCCCTGATTGATAGGCAGGGTTTTGATGGGGTTACAGCTATGTAAAAAATATGAAAAAGAAAGAGGTGAAACAGAATGCCAACATTTAACCAGTTAGTTAGAAAGGGACGTGAGACTTCCGTAAAGAAGTCGACTGCACCTGCACTTCAGAAGGGTTACAACTCTCTTCACAAGAAGGCTACCGACGTATCCGCTCCTCAGAAGCGTGGCGTATGTACCGCAGTTAAGACGACGACCCCTAAGAAGCCTAACTCTGCGCTTAGAAAAATTGCCAGAGTTCGTCTTTCTAACGGAATTGAAGTGACCAGCTATATCCCCGGTGAAGGCCACAACCTTCAGGAGCATAGCGTGGTTCTGATCCGCGGCGGCAGAGTAAAGGACCTGCCCGGTACCAGATATCACATCATCCGTGGTACCTTGGATACTGCAGGCGTTGCAAACCGCAAGCAGGCTCGTTCCAAGTACGGCGCTAAGAGACCCAAGGCTGCCAAGAAATAAGGCGAAAAGGTAAGCTTAGCTTACAAAATGGGAGCGTAACGTACGCTCCGGGACCACAAAAACGTAACTAAGTTGTGTTGGAATTCTGTGATACAGACATACAGCACGAACACTTGGGGAAACACATGTGAGTACCGTTGAATTAACGAATTGATTTATTGTTAAGGAGGGAAGAAACGTGCCGAGAAAAGGACATATTCAAAAAAGAGACGTATTGGCGGATCCTCTGTACAACAATAAGGTAGTTACCAAGCTTATCAACAACATCATGTTGGATGGTAAGAAGGGCGTAGCTCAGAAGATTGTGTACGGCGCATTCGCAAGAGTAGAAGAGAAATCCGGTAAGCCTGCCATCGAAGTATTTGAGACGGCCATGAACAACATCATGCCCGTTCTTGAGGTAAAGGCCAGACGTATCGGTGGTGCCACCTATCAGGTACCTATCGAGGTTAGACCCGACAGACGTCAGGCCCTTGGCCTTCGCTGGCTGACCATGTTCTCTCGTAAGAGAAGCGAGAAGACCATGGAGGAAAGACTTGCCAATGAGATCCTTGACGCGTCCAACAACACCGGTAATGCAGTAAAGAGAAAAGAAGACATGCACAAGATGGCCGAGGCAAACAAGGCATTTGCGCATTACAGATTCTAGTATTACCAGGACGAACGGAGGAAATCAATGGCTGGAAGAGAATATCCATTAGAGAGAACCAGAAATATTGGTATCATGGCTCATATCGATGCTGGTAAGACGACAACGACCGAGCGTATCTTGTATTATACCGGTATTAACTACAAGATCGGTGACACCCATGAAGGTACTGCCACCATGGACTGGATGGAGCAGGAGAAGGAAAGAGGTATCACCATCACTTCCGCAGCTACCACCTGCCACTGGACTCTTGAGAAAGAGACCAAGCCCATGGAGGGTGCTCTGGAGCATCGTATTAATATCATTGATACCCCTGGTCACGTAGACTTCACCGTAGAGGTTGAGCGTTCCCTGAGAGTGCTGGACGGCGCCGTTGGCGTGTTCTGCGCAAAGGGTGGCGTTGAGCCCCAGTCCGAGAACGTATGGCGTCAGGCTGACACCTACAACGTTCCTCGTATGGCGTTCATCAACAAAATGGACATCCTGGGTGCAAACTTCTATGGCTGCGTAGAGCAGATCAAAAACAGACTTGGCAAGAACGCCATCGTTCTGCAGCTCCCCATCGGCAAGGAAGATGAATTCAAGGGAATCATCGACCTGTTCGAGATGAAGGCTTATATCTACAACGACGAGAAGGGTGATGACATCACCGTTACCGACGATCTTGGAGACATGGCTGACGAGGCAGAGCTGTATCATCAGGAGCTGATCGAGAAGATCTGCGAACTTGATGACGACTTGACCATGATGTACCTTGAGGGCGAAGAGCCCACCACGGAGCAGCTCAAGGCCGCTCTGAGAAAGGGTACCTGTGAGTGTACGGCAGTGCCCGTATGCTGCGGTACCGCATATCGTAACAAAGGCGTTCAGAAGCTTCTTGATGCGATCATCGAGTATATGCCTTCGCCTCTTGACATCCCCCCCATCAAGGGAACTGACATGGAGGGCAACGAGGTTGTAAGACATTCTTCCGATGACGAGCCTTTCTCCGCATTGGCATTCAAGATCATGAGCGATCCTTTCGTAGGTAAGCTTGCTTACTTCCGCGTATATTCCGGAACCATCAACAGCGGTTCCTACGTATACAATTCTTCCAAGGATAAGAAGGAGCGCGTAGGCCGTCTTCTGCAGATGCATGCAAACAAGCGTGCAGAGCTGGATAAGGTTTACTCCGGCGACATCGCCGCTGCAGTTGGATTTAAGTTCACCGTTACCGGTGATACCATCTGCGACGAGCAGCATCCCGTGATCCTCGAGTCCATGGAATTCCCTGAGCCCGTTATCGAGCTCGCCATCGAGCCTAAGACCAAGGCTGGTCAGGGCAAGATGGGTGAGGCACTTGCAAAGCTTGCTGAGGAAGATCCTACCTTCCGTGCACACACCAACACCGAGACCGGTCAGACCATCATCGCTGGTATGGGTGAGCTCCATCTGGAGATCATCGTTGACCGTCTGCTTCGTGAGTTCAAGGTGGAAGCAAACGTAGGCGCACCTCAGGTTGCTTACAAGGAAGCATTCACCAAGGCAGTTGAAGTTGATTCCAAGTACGCAAAGCAGTCCGGTGGTCGTGGTCAGTACGGTCATTGTAAGGTTAAGTTCGAGCCCATGGAAGCTAACTGCACCAAGTTCGAATTTGATCCTAAGGCCAACATCCTGATCAACGAGCCTCCTACGTTGCTGTTTGAGTCCACCGTTGTCGGCGGTGCGATCCCGAAGGAATATATTCCCGCAGTCGGCGAAGGTATTCTGGAGGCAGCAGGAGCCGGTATCCTTGGCGGATTCCCCGTACTGGGCGTTCATGCAAACGTTTACGACGGTTCCTACCACGAGGTTGACTCCTCCGAGATGGCATTCCACATTGCAGGTTCCATGGCATTCAAGGAAGCAATGCAGAAGGCAGCTCCCGTGTTGCTTGAGCCCATCATGAAGGTGGAAGTGACCATGCCTGAAGAGTACATGGGCGACGTGATCGGCGACCTGAACTCTCGTCGTGGCCGTGTGGAAGGCATGGATGACATCGGCGGCGGTAAGATGGTACGTGCATTCGTTCCCCTTGCTGAGATGTTCGGTTATTCCACCGACCTGCGTTCCAGAACCCAGGGTCGTGGTAACTACTCCATGTTCTTCGAAAAGTATGAGCCCGTTCCCAAGAACGTACAGGAAAAGGTTCTCGCTGCAAAGAAGTAATACCGTAAAATCAAGTACTCCGGAGGGCAAAAGCCTTCCGGAGACAAGAAATATGCAACTTTCAAAAGTTTTTCTTGAAAAAACATCCCAAGTTTTATATAATTAGGGATAGCCGAGTAAATCACGCCGAAGTGCGGGATAACCACTTCGGCGAGTAAAAACAGATTCGTTTAAGGAGGATTCAAGTAATGGCAAAAGCTAAATTTGAAAGAACCAAAGCCCATTGTAACATTGGTACCATCGGCCACGTTGACCATGGTAAAACCACTCTGACTGCAGCAATCACCAAGGTTCTTGCTGAGAGAGTTCCTGGAAATGAGAAGGTAGACTTCGAGAACATCGATAAGGCTCCTGAAGAGAGAGAGCGTGGTATCACCATTTCTACCGCTCACGTTGAGTATCAGACCGAGAAGAGACACTATGCACACGTTGACTGCCCTGGCCACGCTGACTATGTAAAGAACATGATCACTGGTGCAGCTCAGATGGACGGTGCTATCCTCGTTGTAGCAGCTACCGATGGCGTTATGGCACAGACCAAGGAGCACATCCTTCTTTCCCGTCAGGTAGGCGTGCCTTACATCGTAGTATTCATGAACAAGTGCGACATGGTTGACGATCCCGAGCTTCTTGAGCTCGTTGAGATGGAGATCACCGAGCAGCTTGAAGAGTACGACTTCACCGATTGCCCTATCATCAAGGGTTCCGCTCTGAAGGCTCTTGAAGATCCCTCCAGCGAGTGGGGCGACAAGATCATGGAGCTTATGGACACCGTTGATTCCTACATTCCTGATCCTCAGCGTGACACCGACAAGCCTTTCCTTATGCCTGTCGAGGACGTATTCACCATTACCGGTCGTGGTACCGTTGCTACCGGCCGTGTAGAGCGTGGTACCCTTCACCTCAATGAGGAAGTTGAAATCGTTGGTATCAAGGAAGAGACCAAGAAGACCGTTGTTACCGGTATCGAGATGTTCCGTAAGATGCTTGACGAGGCTATGGCTGGTGATAACATCGGCGCTCTGCTTCGTGGCGTTCAGAGAACTGAGATCGAGCGTGGCCAGGTGCTGGCTAAGCCCGGTAGCGTAAAGTGCCACAAGAAGTTCACCGCTCAGGTGTACGTTCTTACCAAGGATGAGGGTGGCCGTCATACTCCTTTCTTCAACAACTATCGTCCTCAGTTCTACTTCAGAACTACCGACGTTACCGGCGTTTGCAACCTGCCTGCAGGTGTTGAGATGTGCATGCCTGGTGATAACGTTGAGATGACCATCGAGCTGATCCATCCCATCGCTATGGAGCAGGGTCTTACCTTCGCTATCCGTGAGGGTGGCCGTACCGTTGGTTCCGGACGTGTTGCTACCATCATCGAGTAAATGCGAGTAATGAAAGCGACTAGTCGCGAGTAATGAGAAGCGAATAAGCGCAATAATAAAGTGCCCAGTGCAAGCTTGCTTGCAACTGGGTGCTTTTTATTGCGCGAAAATGTTTGCGGCGAATGCCGCGAACATGAGAAATTGCTGCGCAATTTCGAATTCGCTTCACGGGGGAGAAAATGAATGCTTTTCAAAGAAGCAAGCGAAATCCCTTGCAATCCATTTCCCTATGTGATAAGCTTATTTCACCATTGAAAAGTCTATTTTCAAACAATCATATCAGAATTATTCATTCCAATTTCCCATTTTGTGATAAAAAGCAACAAATAGAGTTTCTGCATCGCAAATATGTTGCCTTTTTTGAACTCTAATACCATGAAGGCAACAAAGAAGACGAAACATGGACGGATATGTTGCTCTTTTGCTTGCTTTAATAGAAGATAAGCAACATATTTGCGACGACAGCGGACTCATGTTGCTTTAGGCTTATGAAGATTGCCTAGAAAGCAACATGAAGCTAGATGGGCTGGGTTTATGTTGTTTTTGATTCCCTATAGGGATGTATAAGGCAACATAAGGGATTGGAGTGAAATCATTTGTTGCATAAAGAATTTTGAGGGGGTATGAATTCATGAATAAAGCGATATGCCGCGAGTTACAAAAACTCGAAAGCATCAAGAAGTCCATCTCGACTGCGCAAAACAAATCTTCAGAGATGTTATATTGCAGAAAAGTCAGGGGATATTATCAGTATTATGTTGGAAAGGAATATGTAAGCAAGAAAAAGAACGAAAAAAGAATTCAGATGCTTGCTTTGCAGGAATACCGAGAGAAACTGAATCCGCTTTTGGAGAAAGCTATTAGACATCTAGAGGAAGCGCTAAATTCTCTTGAGCATTTGAACGAGGCCTATACCCACATGCACGAGGGGAAGCAAGTCCTTTTTGAGCCGGATGTTGTGCCGGTTGAAAAGAGGATCCGGGAGTTCAGAAACGTGACTTACGAGAGGATGGGATTTGCGGAGAATGACAAGACGGAATACTATACGCATCGGGGGGAGCGGGTGCGGTCGAAGTCGGAGAAGATCATAGCGGATGAGCTGGACAGGCATGGAATCCCCTATCATTACGAGAGGCCGTTGCTGCTGCGGGTTGATGGCCAGATGAAGGAGTTTCATCCGGATTTTACGGTCATGAACATCACGACGGGAGAAGTAAAGTACATAGAGCATCTTGGCATGATGGACAATTCTTGTTACTATAATAACGTGCTCATGAAATTGGATGCCTATGAACGAAATGGATTGCTCATCGGCAGGGACATTTTGCTACTTCATGAAAGTGTTTATCGGCCATTAAATACGAGGATCATAGCGGATTATATACAAGAATTCCTCATATAAGCGTAAGTCTAAGTAAGTCCGGGTAAGCCCAGAATCCAGTCCAACCAAGAATGATCAGCAGTGAAGACACAAAAGCCAAACTTTAAATTTTAAGCAGTACTTAAGATGCTCTTAAGTACTGCTCACTTTTCATTTGGGAGAGAATGGCGTATATTATTTATAAGGCGCCGAACAATTCAAAAATGAAATGGGAGGATCAACGAGAATATGTTAAAAAATCTTGGAAATAATATTGCGAAACTACGAAGGAGTGCGGACATTACACAGGAGCAGTTGGCGGAGCAGCTGAATGTCTCCGTTTCGGCCATATCCCAGTGGGAGAATGGCAAGACCTTGCCGGACATTTCGGCAATTCCCGTTCTCTGTCATGTATTTAACGTCTCATCGGATGAACTTTTGGGGATCGATCACGAAAAGGATGAGGAGGAAATCAAAAGAATCAGCGATGAGGCGCATCTGCTTATGAGCCGTGCACATAAGGTGAAGGCTGAGAAAGTACTCCTGGAGGGGCTCAAACGATTCCCCAACAGCTATGAACTTATGGAAGCACTGATGTTTTTGTATTATAACCTTTCCGTGGACAATGATACTGAAGAGGAGAAAAAGAAGCAGGAGAAGTATCTGCGTAAATGCATGGAATACGGTCAGAAGATCCTAGAGGGTTGTAAGGATGAGCAGACGCGTGCGAGCGCAAACCAGATACTGTGTTATTCCTATCGAGATCTGGGTGAAAATGAGAAAGCCATCGAGATCGCGCAACGGATGCCGCCTATGGCTGTTTGCAAGGAGTCGCTGCTTGCCTCGGTCCAAAAGGACCGCGTCAGGTACGAGAGTAAACAGTATGAATTCTTCATGCTGCTCCAATCTCTCTGTGTGTTACTTGACACCCTCAACATGCGGTTCGATGACGGAACCTATGCTTACAACGCCATGGAAGAGGCTGCCCTGGCGCAAAAGATCATAGACATTCTTGACATTCTGTTTGAGGAGAAGGATTTTGGTTTCTTTCATGAAGTCCTGATGCGAGCGCACGTTCATATTGCGCGTATTTTGGGTCGCCACGTAAAGGATAAGGAAAAAACGATGATGCACCTAGAGGCGGCAGCGGATCATGCGGAAGCATTTCTTCAGCATGATGAGGAGAAAGAGCATGTTTCGTTGGTCCTTCGGGGCGATGTTTATGGATCCTTTATGACAAGCGATGAAAACAATGCGACCGCACGTCTTTTGGAAGAAATGAAGCTTGATCGTTTTGATTTCATAAGAGAGGACAAAGAATTCAAAGACCTGACGGAGAGATTGAAGAAGACGGCCGGCCTGTGGGAGTAGGGTTGAGTTTCTGATATAATTAAAAAATAGTGGTTGACTCTAAACCTAGCTTTAGGCTTATAACATGTTCATAAGGTACCTTATTTCAACAGTGGGAGTTGAGATCATGAGAATTGGAGACTTTGCCAAAGCTTGCAAGACGAACATTTCCGTACTGCGGCATTACGACAAGATCGGGCTGCTTAGGCCCCTCTATGTTGACCGGTTTACGGAATATCGTTATTACGATCCGCAACAGATTGAGGTGTTCGAACGCATATCCGAGCTGAAATCCGTTGGATTTACGCTCGCGCAGATCAGGGCGATGCTTTACTCGAACACGGAAGAAGATACGGAAGTCATGTTCGCCGCGAGGAAGGCCAAGATCGAGAAAAATCTTCGTGATCTCGAAAAGCTAAAAGAGAGAATAAGCGGAGGTATGATCATGAAACAAGAGTTTAAACCACTGATCGAGAACATTGACGTTCCATTTGAAAATGACGAGCGTGTCATTGGAAAATGGCTGGTTTTGGGGGAAGACGACGGGAAGGCAGAGAAGCCGGGCCTTCTTGGGGACGCGCAAAGACATTTGTATTTCTTGCCTGGCGGCGAGTCTTATTGGTGCTTTGGCTGGACCAAGGGGAAGATGATCTTCAACAACGGTCAGAGCAAGTTCCTTTGTGATTATCGTCTCGAGGAGCGCGGCGATGACCTGTATATGATCTTGGATTACAAGATGCAGGAATTCCGGGAGACCGGCAAGGTGACGCCCATCGTTCTGCGAAAGCTGGATGACGTCGCATATACTAAGGAACAGATCACGAGAAAGGACGACATAGGCAAGGCTTTTGTCACGGACGCCAAGGTGCTTGGAAAATGGAAGGCATTTTGCTATTTTGACCCGACGTGGATCGAGAAGGAGGATTTCGTTCCTTACGAGAACCCACCGAAGGGCGCCTGGAATTACATGGAAAATCCGTATTTCAAGGAGATTGAATTCATGGAGGGCGGGCACGTTCGGGCGGCCCTCGGCGGCGACGTCATATGCGGAGATGACAAGCATGTCTGGACGAAGGGATATTGGCTTCGCAAATGGAATTCCTGCGCCTGCGCATACGAGATCAAGGAATTCGATGGCGTGGAATATCTGCTCGTCGAGTGGAAGAGTGGGGATTATCGCTTCGGCGGCAGAAGGAGCAGCTATTATGTCATGATCCGAGAGGAGTAGGGCGTAGTGACGTTACCGCGAACGGTGCTTCCGAAATTGAGCGGTGGGAATGACGTGCCGCCAAGACCGCTATGTGGTAGGCGCATAACATTTAACGATTTCCGTTGAATATCTCTAAGTCTCATGATAAAATATCCTTGCGATTGCAGATCGCAAGGATATTCCTGCGGACGGAATCCGCAAATTGCAAGGGGTGACCCTGCGGTTGGGATCCGCGGATCGCAAGGGATCATGGGCTTGGAGGAACCACTGGTGGGCAGTAAGGATAAAGAAGCGCGGAAGAAAATGGAAGAGCAGCGGGCGATCGCTGAGAAGAGAAAGGTCATCGATACGACGAAGAGGGCGCTGAAGTGCCTGAAGGCGGCGAAGGCGGACCTTGACAGCGCAAGGCGGTGGGGAATCCTCGACGTGATCGGCGGAATGTACGTGATCTCCGGGATCAAGCTCATCAAGATGGAAGCTGCGAAGAAGCACATTCATGAGGCGATGACCGAGCTGCAAAAGCTTCGGAACGAAAATGATCACACGGATTATGCAAATAAGAACTACAGCCGGCTCGGGCTTTTGGGCATAGGCTTTGATTTTGGATTTGACGGCGTGGGCCCGGACGTATATGCACAATTTCGGATCGAGGGGCTTCGAGCCCGCGTGATAGAGGCCATCAAGCGCGTGGAGATGATCCTGCAGGAGATCGGCGAGGCGGAGTAAAGGCCAAAGGAGTGCAGGCAGACTAAAGGCCAAAGGAGCAAAGTGTTGGCGAGGCGGACTAAAGGCCAAAGGAGCAAAGTGTTGGCGAGGCGGAGTGAGGCCGCATTACCTGCGAAATACGGGGGCTTTGTCAAAGGACTTGACAGAACCCCCGTTTTGCGTCATAATGAAGAAAATTTAGTTTTTGAGGTATTTTATGTTAAGTGTGGTGAAATAACCATTGCAAATCGCATATGGCAAGGCAGAAGTTGATGGCGGAAGGCCGTGAGCTTTTGTTTCATTACGCTTAATATTGTGGAGTAGCAGGGTCGGCAACATGGCATTTTAATGTCGTGGTTTCGCAGAGCCTGTCCGTTTTGCCTCGTTATATAACGTTAGATCAGACCCATGATATCTATGCCGTGAGATATCATGGGTTTTTTGTTCCTTCTGAGCAATGCGCGGAGAGCGTGGCGCATGCTTGGATGCTTGCAATGGTTAGAATAGGTGCACCCGACTACGCGGCGAGAATATATGTCATAGGAGAGAAAACATGATGAAAGATAGATTAATTGATTATAGGCAGTTCTTTACGAAAGAGTACTTGATGGGGCCGAACAGTCTGCGGCTTTTGGCCGAGATGCTTGAGAAGTGTCCGCTGAAGAAAGGCAGCAGGGTGATGGACCTTGGCTGTGGCATGGGCATCACGAGCCTTTTTTTGGCGAAGGAAGCGGGCGTGATCGTTTTCGCAACGGATCTTTGGATCTCCGCGACGGACAATGCGAGAAGGATCCGTGAGTGGAAAATGGAGGATCAGATTGTTCCCATTCACGCGGATGCGCACGACTTGCCCTATGCGGAAGAATATTTTGACGCCGTCGTGAGCATCGACGCCTTCCATTATTTTGTCACGAGCAAGGAAGATTTTGAAAAAATGGTCCTGCCTTATCTAAAAAAAGGAGGCGCTGCCGTGATCGCGATACCGGGGCTGAAGAAGGAACTGGACGGTGAGGCGGCAAAGACCTTTATGGAATGGGTCGGCGGTGATCAGAAGGATTACGATTCCTTCAAGACGCGTAAGGCTTGGCTGGAGCTCATCGGAGAAAGCGAAGAATATGAGATCGTCCAGAGCTTTGAACTGGGTTGTTTTTTTGAGGCTTGGGAGGATTGGTTTGCGTCCGGACATGAGTACGGGATCAAGGATAAGGAGTTCTTTGCGCGCGGGATGGACGAATATCTCGCGTTCATAGGACTTGTGATACAAAGGAAACAATAGCAGATAAAACGCCGTGCGGGGCAGGAAAAGCCAAAGGCGCGGCGAGATGAGGAATGAATCAAAATGAATACGGAAATACAGATAGAATTTGACAAGATCAAGGAATTGTGGTCGCAGCTTGCAATCACGGAATATGCGAAAGAAAAGATCGCAAATGCAGGAGTACTGCTGAAGGAGCTGGAGCTTCGAAAGGAGCTTCGCGACACGACGAACGCGCGGGAGATGATCGAGAAGCTGGGCGCGCCGCCACTGCAAAGCGTGACGGAGATCATGGAGATCATGACCATCGCGGAGAGGGGCGATTGCCTTACGCCATACCAGCTCGAGCGCGTGGAGAAGGTGCTTGTGGTCGTGGACAGGTTAAAGTGCTACCTTGCGCACGGAAAGCAATTTGGGAATCCGCTGGCATATTATGACGAAAACCTGGATGTGCAAAAGGACCTTCGGGAGGAGATCCTAAGGCAGATCCGAAATGAAATGGTGGATGACCATGCGTCCAAGACTCTTTTGGACGTTCGAAGTCAGATCCTGCGGACGGAAGAGGCCATGAAGCAAAAGGCGGAGCAGATCATCCGCGGGAACAAAGAATGCATGGCGGATACATATTACGTCACGCGAAACGGACGCATCTGCGTGCCGGTCAAGAAGGAATACAAGTTCCGGATCCCAGGGATCGTCGTCGACAAATCTTCGACGGGAAGCACGTTTTTCATTGAGCCGACGGGCATTTCAAAGCTTTACGAGGAGCTTTCGCTCCTTCGGATCGATGAGGATGAGGAGGTGCACAGGATCCTTTATACGCTGACGGCGATGGTGAGTGATGCGGCGCCGTATATGAAAGAGAACATGAAGATGATCGAGAAGCTGGACCTGATCTTTTCCAAGGGGAAGCTGAGCATCGACCTGGACTGCACGGAGCCGAAGATCAATCTCGAGCGGCGCATCGTGCTTAGGGGCGCGCGGCATCCCTTGATGGACAAGGCCGAGAACGTGCCGCTGGATTTCTCGCTGGGCGGGGCCAGTGCAGGCCCCGATGACGCGAACGCCGAGGTTGAAGCGGTCGGTGCAGGCCCCGCTGACGCGAACGCCGAGGTTGACACGGGTTCTGCAGGCCCCGATGACGCGAACGCCGAGGTTGAAGCAGTCTGTGCAGGCCGCTTCGCGGCCAGCAATATCCGTGGTATCGTGATCACGGGCCCGAACACGGGCGGCAAGACCGTTGCGATCAAGACGGTCATGCTCGCCAGTTATATGGCGCAGTGCGGCCTGCACGTATGTTGCAAGGAGGCGGACCTGTGCATGAATTCCAATTACCTTTGCGACATCGGCGATGGGCAGAATCTTTCGGAAAACCTCTCCACCTTCTCCGCACATATCAAGAACGTGCTGGAAATCCTGAAGGAGGTGGATCAGGACAGTCTGGTGATCATGGATGAGCTTGGGTCCGGCACGGACCCCGCGGAGGGCATGGGCATTGCAGTTGCGATCCTCGAGGAGCTTCGAAAGAGCGGTGCAAACTTCCTTGTTACGACGCATTATCCGGAAATCAAGGAATATGCAAAGAAAGCGGAGGGGATCGTGAACGCGAGGATGACTTTTGACCGGGAAACCCTTCTTCCGACCTACCGCATGGTGATCGGCGAAGCGGGCGAGAGCTGCGCGTTCTACATTGCAGACCGGCTTGGCATGCCAGAGCATATGCTAAAGACGGCGGCCGAGGCAGCATACGGCGACGGGGCGGCGAAAGAATATTCCTTCCATAACAAGGGAGAACTCGCCAAGGCATCCACAAAGCGGATCGCGAAGGAAAAGAAGTCTCACGTGGACAAGACGCTGGGTTCGAAATTTCAGATCGGCGACAGCGTCATGGTCTATCCCGACAAGAAGATCGGGATCGTGTGCGAGCCCGTGAACGACAAGGGCGTGCTGCGGGTGCAGATCGCGGACCGCAAGATCTACGTGAACCACAAGCGGGTCAAGCTCCACGTGAAAGCACAGGAGCTCTATCCTGAGGATTACGATTTTTCGATCATCTTTGACTCCGTGGCCGACCGAAAGATCCGCCACGACATGGAGCGAAAGTACACGGAAGAGATCATCGAGCATGAAGCGGAATAAGCGTAAAGCTGCCGCCAAACGTGAGGCAAAATGGGGCTTCCCTAGCAAAATGTCGCCAAAATGGCCCTAAAACAAGGGAACTTTGGTGAATTCGCGGATTGTGAAAGGGCTACAAAAGTTGTATCTTAAGGAAAAAGCAACGAGGGCGTGCGAACTTGGCACGCCCTTTTTCATGGGAGAATTCAAAAGATATGCTACAACAGGTGATTTCCGTTGCAATTTTTGTTATAATGTTTGGTGTGATCATTTCGGAGAAATTCGAAAGGCACTTGGTGTCGCTGGCAGCAGGCGCGCTCATGCTCATAGTGGTCCTTGGAATATGCATGCGAAGCCCCTCTGCGATCTGGGACACCCTGAATCTTGCGGAATTTGTGACGCCGTCGTTTTGGTATGCGAAGGTGGAAAGTGCGGGCGGGAGCGCAGGCATCAACTGGTCCACCATCGTGTTCATCCTTGGCATGATGATCATGGTGGAGGGCATGGGCAAGGCAGGCTTTTTCCGCTGGCTTTGCCTGACCATGGCGAAGGCGGTGCGATACAAGGCGATGCCGCTTTTCCTCACCTTCATGGTGACGAGCTTTGTGCTGTCGATGTTCATTGACAGCATTACCGTGATCCTGTTCCTTGCGGCCGTGACCGTGGAACTGGCGCAGCTTCTTGGGCTTTCGCCGGTGCCGATGATCCTCGCGGAGATCTTTTGCGCAAACCTTGGCGGCTCGGCCACGATGTGCGGCGATCCGCCCAACATCATCATTGGCACGGCGCTGGGATATTCCTTCGCCGACTTCCTTAAGAACACTGGCCTGATCGCATTGCTTTCGCTGGGATTCGTGATCCTGTACTTCTGCCTGAGGTTCCGTAAGAACCTAAAGAATGGGCAGGTAGACGTGGCGATCGCATATCCTAAGCCTGCGAGCGCGATCCAGAGCAAGAAGGCTTTTGGCGTGAGCTGCGTGATCTTTGCGTGTGCCGTGGTGCTTCTTGTGACGCACGCCATGACGGGGCTGACCGTGGCGACCATCGGTACGTTGGTTGGGGCGCTGACGCTTCTTGCCTCCGTGCGGGACGCCAAAACATTGCTGAAAAAAGTAGACTACAAGACGCTTCTTTTCTTTGTCGGCCTGTTCGTCGTGGTCGGCGGGCTTGAGCAGACAGGGGTGCTCAGTGTCATTGCGGATTTCATTCATGGAATTTGTGGCAGTCATTCGTATGTAATGATAGCGGTGATCCTTTGGGTGTCTGCCATCGCCAGCGCGTTTGTGGACAATATCCCCTTCGCCGCGACCATGATCCCCGTGATCGAATCCCTAGCGGCGACAACGGGAATGGACTTGTCCGTGCTTTCCTGGACGCTGGCCTGCGGTACCGACATTGGCGGCAGCGCAACGCCCATCGGCGCCTCTGCAAATGTCGTCGGCGTATCCATCGCCGCGCAGAACGGTCACATGATCGGCTGGGGAAGATATTGCAAGACCATGCTGCCGGTTACGATCATCACCATGCTCATCAGCATGCTTTGTATCTTTGTTCGATATCTATAAGTTGATTGGGGGTAAAGATTCATGGAAGGACAAGTGATCATTGCCATCGGACGCGAATTTGGCAGTGGCGGTCATGAGATTGCAGAGCTCATCGCGACCAAGCTGGAGATTTTTCTGATCGACGACAAGCTGTTGTATGACCTTTCCTCGGAAAAGAAGATCCCGTATGAGGAATTGAAGAAATATGATGAAAGGCCCAAGGTTCCCTTCCTTTCGAGAACGGTCTCGGGATATACGAACGCCATGGAGGAGCATCTGGCAAAGATGCAGTTTGAATACCTTCGGAAGATGGCGGAGGGCGGCGAATCCTTCGTGATCGTGGGTCGCTGCGCGGAGTATGTGCTAAAGGATTTCCCTTGCATGACCTCAGCCTTTATCTCAGGAAACAAGGAGACGAAGTGCGAACGCGTCATGAAAAAATATAAGCTCTCCGCGGACGAAGCAAAAAAGCTCATGAAGAAAAAGGACGCCACGAGGAAGGCATATCATAACTATTATTGCGAAGGCAAGTGGGGCGATTCAAGGAATTACGATCTTTGCATCAACTCCAGCCAGATCGGCGTGGAAGGTGCGGCGGACGTGATCCTGTCCTTTGTGGAGCGCAAGCAAAAGAAGTAAAAAGGGACAAACGGAAGTTGCCTATCCGGGGCAAGTAGGATAGAATAAAAAGTGTTTTCTAAGACTTTAAAAGACGGAAAGAAAAACAGGAGGGGAAAGATCATGAGAAGATCCTTAGCGTGGATCATCATACTGGTAATGATGCTTTCGCTTTGCGCCTGCACGGATCAGGTCGGAAAGGAAAGCTCGGAAGAAATAACGCAGGAAAGCACGGAGGCGAGCATCGAAGCTTCATCGGAAACTTCCGGCGAGGCCGCTTTGTCAACGGCGACGGAGACCGAAACCACCGAGACGGGAACCCTAGAGCCGCCGATCGTGGTGAGCGAGGGCCCGCAGGACGTGTTTGTTCTGTTTACCAGCGACGTACACTGCGGCATTGACCAAAACTTTGGTTACGTTGGCCTGATGGAGATCAAGAAGGCGGCTGAGGCACGGGGCGACATCGTGTTCCTCGTGGATGACGGCGATTCCCTGCAGGGCGAGCCCATCGGCACCATGACCAGAGGTCAGGCAAATCTTGAACTCATGAATGCCATGGGATATGACGTCGCCTGCCCCGGAAATCATGAATTTGACTATGGCATGGCGCGCTTCCTCGAGCTTACGAGAATGGCAGATTTCCCTTACGTGAGCTGCAATTTCAACAAAAGCGGCGAGCTTGTTTTTGCTCCTTACGTGATCAAGGAGGCAAATGACTGGAAGATCGCTTTTGTGGGCGTGACCACGCCGGAGACGCTGACCACGTCGACGCCGAGATATTTCCAGGACAGCGACGGCAACCTGATCTACGGCTTCATGCAGGAAGAAACGGGTGAGAAGCTTTATGCGGCCGTGCAAAAGGCCGTGGACGACGCAAGGGCGGAAGGCGCGGATTACGTGATCGTGCTTGGTCACCTTGGAAATCAGGCGGAATGCGAGCCTTGGACCTATGCGGACGTGATCTCCCATACGAACGGGATCGATGCATTTCTCGATGGACACAGTCACGATTATGACAAGGTTGTCATGAAGAATAAGGACGGCAATTCCGTGGTGCGCCAGGCCTGCGGTACGAAGCTTGACGGCATTGGATACCTGACGATCAGCGCGGCGGACGGCAGCGTTGACACGGGACTTTACACCTGGAGCAGCAAGGATAACGCTCAGACGGTGTTTGGCATTGAAAATGAAATGTCGGCAGAGATCGAAAAGGCAGTTGCCGTATTGGACGAGAAGCTTTCCGAAGTGGTTGCAACGAGCGCATACAAGCTGACGATCCATGATCCGGAGCTGCTGGATGACAATGACAAGCCCATCCGCATCATCCGTCAGATGGAGACCAACCTTGGCGATCTGTGTGCGGACGCATATAAGGATCAGTCCGGCGCGGACATCGCATTCGTGAACGGCGGCGGCATCCGCGTGTCCATTGAAGCGGGAAAGATCACGCGCAATGACATCCTTCGCGTACATCCCTTCGGCAACATGCTCACCGTGATCGAAGTGACGGGGCAGCAGGTGCTTGACGCTCTTGAGTGGGGCGCTCACATGGCGCCGAACGAGAACGGCGGTCTGCTTCAGGTGGCGGGCCTCACCTATGAGATCCACACCTATATCGACAGCTCCTGCAAGGTGGATGAAAAGGGCGCGTTTGCAGGCGTTACCGGTAAGTACCGCGTAAAGAACGTCTTCGTCGGCGGCGAGCCTTTGGACCTGAACAAGACTTATACATTGGCTTCCCACAATTACATGCTGATCGATCAGGGAGACGGATTTACGATGTTTGGTAGTAGCAAGATCCTGCAGAACTCCGTGAAGCTCGACAACCAGGTGCTGATCGACTACATCACCGAGACCCTTGGCGGTGAGATCGGCGTGGAATATGCGGATCCTTACGGACAGGGACGCATAAAGTTTGTGGAATCGAAGTAGCTTTGTCGGCCGAAAGGCTGTTTTGCAGCGGACGCTTTGAAGTGGTAATTTTTGGAGGAGAATATGAGGCGTTGGAGGTTTGTGCTTCTGGCGTGGGCGACGCTTTTGCTTTGCCTGTGCGTTGGATGTGCGAAGGATCAGGGCGCGAAAGAGGCGCCAAAGGAGGAGACCGTGAACACTTACGTTGACCTGCATCTGCATTTGGACGGCGCCGTGACGGTGGAGATTGCAAAGGACCTTGCAAAGCTCCAGGGGATCACCCTCCCTTCGGAGGACGACGCGGAGCTTTTAAGACTTCTGTCCGTTCCCGCGGACTGCGAGAGCCTAAATGACTTTTTGGAATGCTTTGACCTGCCGCTTTCCCTGATGCAGACCAAGGAGGGACTCTCCGAGGCAGTGCGGCTCGTGTCTGAGAATATTAAATCGCAGGGCGTCGTTTACGCGGAGATCCGCTATGCGCCCCAGCTCCATCAGGACAAGGGGATGACCCAGGAGGATGCCGTGCTGGCGGCCTTAGATGGCCTTTCGAAAACGGACCTTCACGTGAATCTGATCCTTTGCTGCATGCGCGGCGAGGGGAATGAAGCGGAGAATGAAGAGACGCTGAGACTTGCGAAGAAATATCTTGTGGAAGACGGCGGCGTGGTTGCCGTGGACCTTGCGGGAGCGGAAGCGCTGTTCCCGACGGCAAACTATGAAGGCCTTTTTGCAAAGGCAAAGGAGCTTGGGATTCCCTTTACGATCCATGCGGGCGAGGCCGACGGGCCGGAGAGCGTAAGACTTGCGATCGCCTATGGCGCAAAGAGGATCGGCCACGGCGTACGGATCTTCGAGGATCCAAAGGTACTGCAGATGGTAAAGGAGCAGGGCATCACGCTGGAGATGTGCCCCACCAGCAACCGTCAGACCCACGCGGTGGAAGACATGAAGGCCTATCCTTTGGTTTCTTATCTTGAACAGGGCATCAAGGTGACGGTCAACACGGACGACATGGGGATCGAGCGCACGACGCTTTCAGGCGAATTCCGCTATCTCGAGCGGGAGTTTGGCCTTACGGCGGCGCAGGAGAAAGAGATCCTTTCCAATGCCGTGGACGCGGCCTTTACGACGGACGCCGTCAAGGAAGAACTTCGGAAAACGCTTGGACTTGAAAAATAAAAAAACCACGCATCGCATATGACGCCTGGGATCATGACAAAAATAACAGCCCTCTGTGATCAACAGGGGGCTGTCTTTTTATGCATTCGCATGTCTCTATTTGGTGCTATCACACCGGAGAAAGTTGTGTGTCATAAACCAATTCCATTACCTTGGAAACCTCGCGGAGCATTCTCATGCAGGCACTGGTCTCATCCTTGAAAAAGATGGTGCCGATCTTCTTTTTGCCTTCACAGAAGAAAACGGCCCAACGATCTCCAAGCTTTTCCAAACAAATGCGCCCGTCGGATTCTCCGCCGATCAGATAAAGCTTTGCGGGAACAAGGTGCTCACTCATATAATCCTTCAGTTCAGCGATCGTCATCATATCACATCCTTTGCACTTCGAAATAATTTCTACTTTAAATCACACGGGCAATACCGCATGTAGTTTTTAATACTACATTCAGTATATGCCAATATTTTGGATTATGCAAGAGGTTTTTTGTAAATCTTTACTTTTTATCAAAAATTTACTATAATAGTCTTGAAGGCGGCGTTACTTTTTGTGGTTTTGATTACCATGGGGGTGAAGCGATGGGAAAGAAAGTGATCATCAAGGAAGTGCACCAGCCTGTCAGAGAGATAGAGCTGGACGTGGAGGATGGCTTTATGGAGGACGTGATGGCGCCCAAGATGGCATTTGCCGGGGACGCGAAGTTCATTTCCTTAAACCGTCTGAACACGATGTTTCTTGTAGTGAACGGCATGTCAGGGTTCGAACTGGAGCAGAATTTCCTTTACGTGGAAAATGACGGCGTGATGAAGGACGGGCTCATCCCGGAGGTGAAGCCTGCAAGAGGCACGGCCTATTTTGTCCGCGTCACCTGGGTGAAGGATGGGTTTAAGAAGCGTGCAAAGCTTGTAAACGTAACGAGTGACGACCTGGTTTACGCCAGGAATTTCATGACGGACGTCTACCAAAGAAAGCTGAAGGAAAACAAGTACCCGATGCTGTTCTCGTAAATCAAAAAAGAGCAAAAAAGAAGGGCTGGTTCATTTGAACCAGCCTTTTTTGTGGAATACGACTGCCCACACGACGCAGACAAGGATGCAAACGCCGATGACGATCGGATAGCCATAATCCCAGGCAAATTCCGGCATTTTCAGGTTCATGCCGTACCACCCGGCGATCAGCGTCAGCGGCAGGAAGATGCTGGTCATCAAGGTGAAGACCTTCATCAGGCGGTTCTGCTCGATGTCGATCTGCGCCTGATAGGATTCGCGCACCTGTACGACATATTCCTTCAGGTTCAGGACCTGACTAAGAAGCCTTCCGCAGCGGTTGTTCAGGATGTCGAAATACTGCAGGTAATCGTCGCTGATGATCTCGTTGTCATTCTCGCACAGCTCGTCGAAGATCTCCTCAAACTGCTCATAATATTTCTTGAGTCGCAGCACTTCGTAGCGTGTGTCCAAAATCTTTTCGCGGACTTCTTCGCTGCCGTCATGGATCACGGCGTCGTCCAGATCGGAAATGCGATCCTCGATCTCCTCGAGGTTTTTGGTGTCTCCCTTGAACAGGTTCTTAAAGAAGTAATACATCGCCCGCTCGTTCGATGCGGTTTCGACGAAATATCGCTTCGCCGCGTTGTAGCTCATCTCATTTTCGCAGATCACGAAAAAGTCCTCCGTGTCAAGATAGAGCATCATCTGGGAAGGGTCCAGGTCAAGGTTTGTGATGTCATACCAGTCGAATGCGATGATGCTGAAGGTGTCAAACCCTTCAAAGGTCTCGATCTGACCTTCTTCGATGTAGGTGACCACGGCCGTCTCCATCTGCGGGGTATACTTTTCAATCTCACTTCTGTAAATGACTTTTTGCATGACGTTACCTCTTTTCTTTTTTTACTGCGCCCGTAAGAAGAGAGCAAATGGCGCCGTCCGCCTTCTGTAGAAGGACGGAGCAGGGGAGGGTCGGTAGAAATACGATCAGGACTAAGAGCGGTATGTTTCTGAGGTGATAAAGGCTTGGCGCCACGCCGCAGAAATCATAGGCAAAGAGCTCCAAAAACAGGCCGTGGAGCAAGTAAAACTCTAACGTGATCCCGCCGAGGAAGGATAGGAACCGGTTGCCGATCCGCACCTTCATTTGAATTAAGAACACCCAAAAGACGAAGGCACAAGAAGCAAGAACCTGCGACGTAAGGCAGGCCCAGCGTCTTGGAACCTTGTCGGGAGCATACCAGTTTTCGCCGTAATAGGAAAAGCGCCATGACGTATAGGTTTCAAAACCGTCGAACAAAATGGCGGCGAGAAGAAGGAGCACGAAGTAGAGCTTATAGTACTTTTGAAGGTGCAACGTGATCCTTTCCTCATGCCTTGCAAACAAAACGCCGAGGATAAAGAAGTGTGCCGAATTGTACCACCATTCCCCGCGCATCCAAAAGTCGTTGTGATCGATGAAGGTGCCAAGGATCATGTAGGCCAGAACGAGGATCCCAAGGACAAGCGTTGCGGTGGATTCCTTTTTGCAAAAGCGGAAGGCGATCCAAAAGAACAGATAAAAGAAGGGCAATATGATCGCGAACCAGGCATTGGGATCGGAGAGCTTTAGGCCTGAGGCGTACCAAAGGACCTTCCAAGGGTTTAAATCTTCCTTCATCAAAAAGCGCACAAGCAGGAAGATCCATGCCGTCAGATAAAAGGCGACCACGATGGGCAATGCCCTGCGGCTGCCTAAGTGTTTTAGGTAATCGGGCTTTGTGCGAAGGCTCTTTAGGAGACCATAGCCGGAACAAAAGAAAAAGATGCCGACGAAATAATATCCATAAGGAACAAAGAGTTCCAGACCCGGAATGATGATCTCGGAGGGAAGCCAGTTCGCACAGGTCTTTTGGCTAATGTGGTGCAGCATGATGCAGACGGCGGTAAAGCCCTGCAAGGCTTTCATCTGACGAAGGGAAAAGGCTTCTTCATTAAAGCAACCCTTCTTTTCAACGTGCGCGCCCCAAAACAGCAAAAGCAACATCAGGGGATAGACCAGGTAGATCAGATAGTTCATGTTCATCGTTGCCTCCACATTGCATACCTAGATTCATGTTAATCAAAACAGGCCCATGAGTCAAGGAAAATCAAGATTTTTGTAATGATCCGGAAATTCCGTTTGCAAAACGTCAAAAAATTTTTGAAACCCAAGAACTTTTTCAAAACGCCTTCGTCTTGTTAGGTAAGAGCGCAAAAAACAAGCGCTGAGTTCAAAAACACGTGTGAATTCGAAAACCAGAGTTTGAAACAAAAGGGAGGAAGACATATGAAAAAGAGACTTGTAAGTTTGATCTTAGCGATCGTCCTTTGTATCGGATTGGTCGGTTGCAGTGACAAAGCCCCCGTGACCTATGGCAAGGGGGAGATCGTGAGCACGCAGACGCCGGATCCCGGCACCGGAAAGACGGAGCGCGAGAGCGTTCTCGAAAAGTTCCTTGCGGGAGAATATGGAGAATTCAAACTGGATGGCGGAAATGAGTATGAGACGTATTCGATCAATTCCGGAGCAACGGTGATGTATGAAGCGACGGAAGCCGTAGCGGATTATGACGGCGGCGCCATAATGTACAAGATGGCAGCGAATTCCGCAGAGCCCGGGATCATCCCCTGGAACACCGAGGAGTACAGCTACAATCCTGAGAACGCATGGCTTTCTGCAAAGACTTCACCTTTTTCCACCTTCGCGGCTGACGTGGACACGGCGTCCTACGCAAACGTGCGCCGCATGCTCACCAGAAATCAGGAAGTGCCTGCAGATGCAGTCCGCATCGAGGAAATGATCAACTACTTCCGTTATGATTATGCACAGCCCAAGGCTGGCGAGCCCTTCTCCGTAACGACGGAAATGGCACCCTGCCCTTGGAACGAGAATTCGAAACTCCTTCTTGTGGGCCTGAACGCAAAGGAACTCGACACCAGCAGCACTCCGAACTCCAACCTGGTGTTCCTGATCGACGTTTCCGGCTCCATGGAAGGCGAGGACAGGTTAGGCCTGGTACAGCGTTCCTTTAAGCTTCTTTGCGAAGAGCTCCGTCCTGGTGACCGTGTTTCCATCGTGACCTATGCATGTGGTGACAAGGTGGTTCTCGAGGGCGCAACCGGCGACGAGAAGACGAAGATCGTTGACGCCATCGAGGATCTGTTCGCAGGCGGCGGCACCAACGGCAGCGCAGGCATCCAGACGGCTTACAAGCTTGCTGAGGAATATTTCATCGAAGGCGGCAACAACCGCGTGATCCTTGCAACGGATGGCGACCTGAACATCGGCATCACCGATGAAGGCGGTCTTACCAGACTGATCGAGGAAGAGGCGAAGAGTGGCGTGTTCCTGTCCGTACTTGGCTTTGGCTGGGGCAACATCTCCGATACCAGAATGGAAGCACTTGCAGACCACGGCAACGGCAACTACAGCTACATCGACAGCATCGCAGAGGCAAGAAAGGTCCTCATCGAGGAGATGGGCGGCACTCTCTTTACCGTAGCGAAGGACGTAAAGCTTCAGGTGGAATTCAATCCCGCACTTGTCAAGGGATATCGTCTCATCGGTTATGAGAATCGTCTCATGGCAGCAGAGGATTTCGCAAATGACGAGAAGGACGGCGGCGAGATCGGCGCAGGCCATCAGGTGACGGCACTTTACGAAGTGGCACTCAAGGACTCCAAGCAGGAGATCCCGGAAGTATCTTCCAGATATGGCAATGAAACTGAAGGCACTTCTGAGCTGACCAGCGAGTACCTCACCGTGAACGTTCGCTACAAGGAGCCCGACGGCGACGTAAGTAAGCTCTTGGTATATCCCGTAACGGGCGAAAGCTATGGCGAGACCATGAGCGACAACCTCTCCTGGGCAGCAGGCGTTGCACAGGCAGGCATGCTCCTTAAGAAGTCCGAATATGCAGGCAACTCCAACATGAAGAGCGTACTCGCAAGAATGGAGCAGCTCCCCGGCGCGAATTCGGATGAATATCGCAAAGAGTTCTTGTATCTCTACTCCAGGGCACAGCTCGACTAAGGGCCCCTCGCGCGAGCAACCTTTGGAGAAACCATAAACGGATCACCTTCCAAAAGAATAAAAAGACGACCCTGGGTCATCTCACACCAAGAGACGGTCCCAGGGCCGTCTTTTTTTACTGTCATTTTTCACAGGAAAGATAGCAATAATTAGGAAGATTTGCACAATATGTGATATTGCAATTTCACGAAACAAACCCTATAATTAAGATAGTTAAAAAATTAACATATCTATTATCCATAGGAGGAACATAAAATGTCGGTTGACAAATTTATGACGGATGAGTACCTGTCCGACTTAAATGCATACTGGCGCGCAGCGAACTATCTTGCCGCTACCCAGCTGTATCTGTTGGACAATCCCCTTCTCAGAGAGCCTCTGACGAAGGACATGATCAAGAAGAAGATCGTTGGTCACTGGGGAACCGTTCCCGGACAGAACTTCGTTTATGCGCACATGAACCGTGCCATCAACAAGTATGACCTGGACATGATCCTGATCTCCGGCCCTGGCCACGGCGGAAACTTCTTCGTGGCAAACTCTTATCTTGAGGGCACCTACAGCGAAGTATATCCCAACATTTCTCAGGATATCGAGGGCTTAAAGAGACTGAACAAGCAGTTCTCCTTCCCCGGCGGTATTTCCAGCCACGTGGCACCTGAAACCCCCGGTTCCATCAACGAGGGCGGTGAGCTTGGATATTCCATCGCACACGCATTTGGCGCCGCATTTGACAACCCGGATCTGATCGCAACCGTGATCGTCGGCGACGGCGAGGCTGAGACCGGACCTCTTGCAACCGCTTGGCATTCCAACAAGTTCCTGAATGCGAAGACCGACGGTGCAGTTCTTCCTATTTTGCATTTGAATGAATATAAGATCAGCAATCCCACTGTTTTGTCCCACATCTCTCATGAGGAGCTCGAGAGCTTCCTGCATGGATGTGGCTGGAAGCCTTACTTCGTTGAGGGCAGTGACCCCATGACGATGCATAAGCTCATGGCTGAGGCCGTTGACAACTGCATCGAGGAGATCAAGGCGATCCAGAAGGACGCTAGAGAGAACGGTAATGAGGAGAGACCTTTCTGGCCCATGATCGTTCTGCGTTCCCCGAAGGGTTGGACCGGTCCAAAGGTGGTGGACGGACTTCCCGTGGAGGGCTCCTTCAGAGCGCATCAGGTTCCCATCACCATGGAGAAGCCTGAGCATCTTGACCTGCTCAAGGAGTGGCTCCTTTCCTATCATCCCGAAGAGCTCTTTGACGAGGATGGACGCCTCGTCGAGAGACTTCGTTACATCGCTCCTAAGGGCGATCACAGAATTAGCGCAAATCCCCATGCGAACGGCGGTAAGCTTCTTCGCGACCTGCGTCTCCCCGATTTCAAGGATTACGCAGTGGACGTAACGAAGCCCGGTGCCGTAGAAAAGCAGGATATGATCGAGCTTGGCGGATTTGTTCGTGATATCTTCAAGCTGAACAAGGATGCAAAGAACTTCCGCATCTTTGGACCCGACGAGACCATGTCCAACCGTCTCTACAAGGTATTTGAGGAGACCAAGCGTGACTGGAACGGCGACTATCATGAGAAGGACGAGGATCTTGCACATGACGGCCGCATCATGGATTCTTACCTTTCCGAGCATATGTGCGAGGGCTGGCTGGAAGGCTATCTGCTTACCGGTCGTCACGGATTCTTCGCTTCCTACGAGGCATTCATCCGCGTGGTAGACTCCATGTGTGCACAGCATGCAAAGTGGCTCAAGGTTTGCAGCGAGCTGCCTTGGAGACAGAAGATCGCTTCCCTGAACCTGATCCTGACCTCCAACGTTTGGCAGCAGGACCACAACGGATTTACCCATCAGGATCCTGGCTTTATGGATCACATTGCAAATAAAAAGGCAGACGTGGTACGCATTTATCTTCCGCCCGATGCAAACTGCCTGCTTTCCTGCTTCGATCACTGCATCCGTTCCAAGAACTACGTGAACGTGATCGTGGCATCTAAGCATCCCAGCCATCAGTGGCTGACCATGGAGCAGGCCGTAAAGCACTGCACCCAGGGTATCGGCATCTGGGATTGGGCAAGCAACGACCAGGGCGAAGAGCCTGACGTAGTGCTTGCATGCTGCGGCGACACGCCCACCAAGGAAGCACTTGCTGCAGTGACCATCCTTCGCAAGCACCTTCCTGAAGTTAAGATCCGCTTCGTGAACGTGGTTGACCTGATGAAGCTCGAGCCTCATACCAAGCATCCTCACGGTCTGACCGACGTAGATTACGACGCACTGTTCACCAAGGATAAGCCCATCATCTTTGCGTTCCACGGCTATCCTACGCTGGTACACGAGCTCACCTATAACCGTCACAACAGAAACCTTTCCGTTCACGGTTATCAGGAAGAGGGTACCATCACGACTCCCTTCGACATGAGAGTGCAGAATGAGATCGACCGTTTCCATCTGGTAATGGACATCATCAATCATCTGCCTCAGCTTGGCAACCGCGGCGCATACCTGCTTCAGCAGATGCGTGACACCCTTGTGGCACACGACCAGTACATCGCTGAGTACGGCCTTGACCTGCCCGAGGTTCGCGACTGGAAATGGGATCTATAATTTTTATATATTTACTCCTCCTTTATTAAGAAAGGCCTTCCCCGAATTGGGGAAGGCCTTCACTTATTTGTGTCGTTATTTTGTTCGATCGTTTGAACTTTTTCTTTGTCAGCTTATACCTGAGGCAGGGAGGCGCGGAACTTTGCGATCTCCTCATCCGTCGGGATATAATCCGACATGGTGCCGTCGTTATATGCCTGATATGCATACATGTCGAAGTAACCGGTGCCGGTGAGGCCGAAGACGATGTTCTTTGCTTCGCCGGTCTCCTTGCACTTTAATGCCTCGTCGATGGCAACCTTGATCGCATGGCTGCTCTCGGGAGCGGGCAGGATGCCTTCCACTCTTGCGAAGGTCGTTGCTGCCTCAAAAACTGCAGTCTGCTCTACGCTGCGTGCCTTGATGAGACCCTGATCATACAGCTCGGAAACGATGGAGCTCATGCCGTGGTAACGAAGGCCGCCTGCATGGTTTGCGGAAGGAATGAAGCTGGATCCGAGGGTATACATCTTCGCCAGAGGACAAACCTTACCGGTATCGCAGAAGTCGTAAGCATATACGCCACGGGTCAGGCTCGGGCAGGATGCGGGTTCAACTGCGATGATCTCGTAATCTGCCTCGCCGCGCAGCATCTCGCCGACGAAAGGAGAGATCAGGCCGCCAAGGTTCGAACCGCCGCCTGCGCAACCGATGATGGTATCTGCCTTGATGCCGTACTTCTTCAGTGCGGTGTGAGTCTCAAGACCGATCACGGACTGATGCAGGAGCACCTGCGCCAGCACGGAGCCGAGCACGTAACGGTAGCCTTCCTGCGTGGTTGCGGCTTCCACGGCCTCGGAGATCGCACAGCCAAGGCTTCCGGTGGTGCCGGGGAACTCAGCGTTGATCTTGCGGCCAACGTTGGTGTTCATGGAAGGAGAAGGAGTTACCTTTGCACCGTAGGTTCTCATGACCTCGCGGCGGAAGGGCTTCTGCTCATAGGAGCACTTTACCATGTAAACCTGGCAGTCCAGTCCGAAGTAGGAGCATGCCATGGAAAGAGCGGTGCCCCACTGGCCTGCGCCGGTCTCGGTGGTTACGCCCTTAAGGCCCTGCTTCTTTGCGTAGTAAGCCTGCGCGATCGCAGAGTTTAACTTGTGGCTTCCGGACGTGTTGTTGCCTTCGAATTTATAGTAAATATGTGCGGGAGTCTGAAGCTTTTCCTCCAGGCAGTAAGCACGTACCAGCGGTGAAGGACGGTACATGCGGTAGAAGTTGCGGATCTCTTCCGGGATCTCGATGTAGGGCGTGGTTTCATCAAGCTCTTGCTTTGCCAGCTCTTCGCAAAAGATCGGTGCGAGATCGGCAACCGTTACGGGCTGCAGGGTCCCGGGATGCAGAATGGGAGCAGGCTTCTTTTTCATGTCGGCGCGTACGTTGTACCACTGCGTCGGCATCTCGTTTTCTTCGAGATAAATCTTGTAGGGGATTTCGCTCATGTTTTCTTTTCCTTTCTTTTTTTGGCCCCGGGATTCTTTCCGTTTTTTCCTATCCCGCGGGCTTTTTAAATCCATTCCATTTTATATGAATCCGAGTTTTCAGTCAAGTATTTGCTTGCCAAGGAAAGCGCGTTTTTTGACAACTTTCTTTTGCCAAGTAACGCAAAAAAGTGTATAATAAAAAAGATATCGGCAGGGTAAGGAGAAAAGTTTATGTTAGAAAATCTTGACATCGCAATCCGTCTTTCCGTCTATGTATTCGAACTGATCATTTTCGTCCTGATCACAAGAAAGCTATTCTTTGAAAAAACCTCCTGGAAGCGTACCATTTTGCAGATCCTTGGCTGCGCCTTTTTATCCCCCGTGATGGCTGTTTTGGTCTCGGATTATATCGCGATCAACGTACTGGAGGATTTTCAGGGACAATCCGTCCAAAGCATTGTGTCCTACAGTATTTCCTACAGCCTTTTTCAGATCGTCGGCCTTGTTCTGTTCCTTGTAGGGTACGTAAAGTTTGTAAAGGCAAAGAACGCATCCATCGCCATGTTCGTGTTTCTGTGCTTTGCGATGATGGTGCCCAATCTGTATTACGACGTGTTGCTGGAATGGCCGCTCATCGGCGTCACGTTACAGGCCGCTTTGGTCATTGCGTTCTACTTTGTCCTTGTTCCGCCGCTTTCGAGGCTGACAAAGGAACGTATGACGACAAATTCAAAGCTTTTTATCCTGTTGCCGGCGCTGACCACGCTTTACAACAGTGTTACGTTTACCATGTCCATGATCATATTCTTTAAGGTTACCTTGATGGATGAGGACATCAAGTTTATCGGAGAAATGATCAGACAGATCACGACGGACGAAAACGCTGACCTTGTGCGCGATAAGGTTCGGGGGGTTTTTCAAACCTCCATCGAAAGGGTACCGGACATGCTCTTTTATTCCGTGGCCTTTGTGACGCTGGTCCTGATCATTGCGTTTGCGGTGATCGTGCAGAACATCCAGTATCTGAACGAAGCGATCAAGGCCAAGGAACAGTTAAAGGAGTTAAACCGCGAGGTCATGGAGGCGCTTGCGCGCACCATCGATGCCAAGGATATGTACACCAAGGGCCACTCCATGCGCGTTGCAAAATATGCCCGCATGATCGCCAAAAAGATGGGCCTTTCCGAGGAACGGCAGGAAAGTGTTTACTACATGGGGCTTTTGCATGACATCGGAAAGATCGCCGTTCCCAACGAGATCATCAACAAAAAGAGCAAGCTGACGGATGCAGAATTTGGCGTTGTTCAGGTACACACGAGTACGGGCTATGGGATCCTCGCGGAGATCAAGAGCCGTCCCGACCTTGCCTTTGGCGCGGAATATCATCACGAGCGCGTGGACGGCAAGGGCTATCCCGAGCACCTGAAAGGAGACGAGATCCCTATCGAGGCACGCATCATCGCCGTGGCGGATTCCTACGACGCCATGACCTCGAACCGAAGCTATCGTGACCTTCTGCCCCAGGAGAAGGTGCGCAGCGAACTCCTCAAAAACATCGGAACGCAGTTCGACGAAAAGCCTGCAAAATGCATGGTGGCGATCATGGATGAGGATAAGGAATATCAATTACACGAGTGATGAAAAATTGCTAGTAATCTGAACAAAAATATGTTATACTAACCAATTGAGTAAAAAGTTCGAAAGAGAACAAATTCATATCCCAGGGAGGTTCTAACATGTCGCAGAGAACAGACATTCACAAGGTTCTAATTATTGGCTCCGGCCCCATCATCATCGGCCAGGCCTGCGAGTTCGACTACTCAGGAACGCAGGCTTGTAAGGCACTGAAAAAGCTCGGCTACGAGATCGTGCTGGTCAATTCCAACCCCGCAACCATCATGACGGACCCGGAGACGGCGGACGTCACCTACATCGAGCCCTTAAACAAGGAGCGCATGGAGCAGATCATCGCGAAGGAGCGTCCGGACGCATTGCTTCCGAACCTTGGCGGCCAGTCAGGCCTGAATCTCTGCGCAGAGCTTGCAAGCGCAGGCATCCTTGACAAATACAACGTAAAGGTTATCGGCGTGCAGGTGGATGCCATCGAGCGCGGCGAGGACAGAATCGAATTCAAGAAGGCAATGAACCAGCTCGGCATCGAGATGGCGCGCAGCGAAGTTGCTTACTCCGTTGACGAGGCACTTGCGATCGCCGACAAGCTGGGATATCCCGTCGTTCTCCGTCCCGCTTACACCATGGGCGGCGCCGGCGGCGGACTGGTATATAACAAAGACGAACTGAAGGTTGTCTGCGCAAGAGGTCTGCAGGCCAGCCTTGTAGGCCAGGTTCTCGTTGAGGAGTCGATCCTCGGCTGGGAAGAGCTGGAACTCGAGGTAGTGCGTGATGCAGACAACAACCTCATCACCGTTTGCTTCATCGAAAACATCGACCCCATGGGCGTGCACACCGGAGACTCCTTCTGTGCGGCACCCATGCTGACGATTTCCAAAGAGTTACAGGCAAGATTGCAGGAATATGCATATCGCATCGTGGAATCCGTGCAGGTCATCGGTGGCACCAACGTACAGTTTGCACATGACCCCGTAAGCGACAGAGTCATCGTCATCGAGATCAACCCCAGAACCTCCCGTTCTTCCGCACTGGCTTCCAAGGCGACTGGCTTCCCCATCGCACTCGTGAGTGCAATGCTGGCATCGGGCCTAAAGCTCTCCGAGATCCCTTGTGGAAAGTATGGCACCCTGGACAAGTACGTTCCCGACGGCGACTATGTCGTGATCAAGTTCGCACGCTGGGCCTTTGAAAAGTTCAAGGGCGTTGAGGATAAGCTCGGCACCCAGATGCGCGCCGTAGGCGAAGTCATGAGCATCGGTAAGAATTACAAGGAGGCCTTCCAGAAGGCCATCCGTAGCCTTGAGACCGGTCGTTACGGCCTGGGCCATATCGCAAAGCTTGAGGCAAAGACGAAGGAGCAGCTCCTGAACATGCTGGCAACGGCATCCAGCGAGCGCCACTTCGCAATGTATGAGGCATTAAAGAAGGGGGCGACCGTGGACGAGATCCATGAGCTCACCCACGTGAAGAAGTATTTCATCGAGCAGATGAAGGAGCTCGTGGAAGAGGAGCAGGCACTTAGCGCATGCAAGGGCAGCCTTCCCGCAGACGCGGCGCTGATCCAGGCAAAGAAGGACGGCTTCTCCGACAAGTACCTGAGCATCCTGCTTGGTGTTCCCGAGGCAGACGTGCGCAACAAGAGAATCTCCCTTGGCGTGGAAGAGACCTGGGAAGGCGTTCACGTAAGCGGCACGCAGGACAGTGCATATTACTTCTCCACCTACAACGGAACCGACAAGAACCCCATCCGCGAGGACAAGCCCAAGGTCATGATCCTTGGCGGCGGCCCCAACAGAATCGGACAGGGTATTGAATTTGACTATTGCTGCGTACATGCAGCCCTTGCACTGAAGAAGCTCGGGTTCGAAACCATCATCGTAAACTGCAACCCTGAGACCGTATCGACCGACTATGATACCTCCGACAAGCTGTACTTTGAGCCCCTCACCTTGGAGGACGTTCTTAGCATCTACAAGAAGGAAAAGCCCGTCGGCGTGATCGCTCAGTTTGGCGGCCAGACGCCTTTGAACCTGGCATCCGACCTGGAAAAGAACGGCGTGAAGATCCTCGGCACTTCTCCTGCAGTCATCGACCTTGCAGAGGACAGAGACCTGTTCCGCGCAATGATGGACAAGCTTGAGATCCCGATGCCTGAATCAGGAATGGCGACCACCGTTGAGGAGGCGCTTGAGGTAGCACACAAGATCGGCTTCCCCGTAATGGTTCGTCCTTCCTACGTGCTTGGCGGACGTGGCATGGAGGTCGTATATGACGACGCTAACCTCACCAGCTACATGCAGGCAGCCGTTGGCGTAACGCCTGACAGACCGATCTTGATCGACAGGTTCTTAAATCACGCGACCGAGTGCGAGGCCGATGCCATCAGCGACGGCACCCATGCATTCGTGCCCGCAGTCATGGAGCACATTGAGCTTGCCGGCGTGCACTCCGGTGACAGCGCCTGCATCATTCCTTCCAAGCATATCTCCGAGAAGAATGTGGAGATCATCAAGGAATATACGAGAAAGATCGCAGAGGAGATGCACGTTCGTGGCCTTATGAACATGCAGTATGCGATTGAAAATGACAAGGTGTACGTGCTCGAGGCAAATCCTCGTGCAAGCCGTACCGTGCCGCTGGTTTCCAAGGTATGTAACGTGCGCATGGTACCTATCGCAACGGAGATCATCACGGAGGACATCACCGGTCGTCCTTCTCCCGTGCCTGCACTGAAGGAGAGAGACATTCCTTACTACGGCGTCAAGGAAGCCGTGTTCCCGTTCAACATGTTCCAGGAGGTTGACCCGATCCTTGGACCCGAGATGCGTTCCACCGGTGAAGTGCTTGGTCTTTCCAAGTCCGTCGGCGAGGCGTTCTTCAAGGCACAGGAAGCAACCCAGACAAAGCTTCCGCTCGGCGGCACCGTTCTGATCAGCGTAAACCGTAAGGACAAGGCTGAGGTTGTTGACGTGGCAAAGCTCTTTAACGAGGCTGGCTTTAAGATCGTTGCGACCGGCAATACATGCGACCTCATCACGGCAGCAGGCATCCCCGCTGAGAAGGTGAAGAAGCTCTACGAGGGCAGACCGAACATTCTCGACATGATCACTAATGGTGAGATCGATCTGATCGTGAACTCCCCGATCGGAGCGGACAGCGTGCATGACGATTCCTACCTGCGTAAGGCAGCCATCAAGGGCAAGATCCCTTACATGACCACGATCGCTGCCGCAAGGGCAACCGCGGAAGGAATCCTTTCCGTACAAAAGGACGGCCGCGGAGAAGTACATTCCCTGCAGAGCCTTCACTCCATGATCAAGGAGAAATAAAAAAGAATACCGGAAAAGGAGGATATGAGTTTGGTACAGGACTTGATCGATCTTTGCAAGAAAAGGGGACCTAAGGTTTATGTACAGACGCACAATTTTCCCGATCCTGATGCCATTGGATCAGCATTTGGTTTGGCAAAACTTTTAGAGCATTTTGGGATCGAACCGACCTTGTGTTATGCAGGGCGGATTGACAAACTAAGTACTTCAAGGATGCTTGACGAATTTGGCGTAAAAATCTATTCCTATGATGAGATCAAGGATGACATGAAGGAAATCGACCCGATCATCTGCGTGGACAGCCAGAAGAACGGCGGTAACATTCTTGATTTTATCGGCGATGAGGTGGCCTGCATTGATCACCATCCCACTTTTGTCGAAGAGACTTATCTTTATAAGGACGTGCGGATCACGGGCGCGTGTGCGACCCTGATCACGGGCTATTACATGGAGCTTGGCATAACACCCACGGAGAACGTGGCGTCTGCGTTGCTTTACGGCCTCAAGATGGACACCATGCAGTTTTCCCGCGGCGTGACCGATCTTGACATTGCGGCGCTCAGGTTCCTGTTCCCGTTGCACAACAAGGCGAAGATCACGAGGCTTGAGCAGAACACCATGGCATTCCGTGACCTGAAGGCTTATGGCGCTGCCATCGAGCACATTCAGGTGTATGAGCGCTTTGGCTTTACGGTAGTGCCCTTTGCCTGCCCTGACGCCCTGATCGCGACGCTTGCGGATTTCATCCTCGCACTTGACGAGGTGGAGGTCGTTGTCGTGATCTCCGTGCGTGAGGACGGCCTCAAATTCTCCGTGCGTTCGGAGATCGAGCAGGTGCACGCGGGGTATCTGATCCGCGATGCCTTGTCTGGCCTTGGCAACGCCGGCGGACATGCTTCCATGGCGGGCGGTTTTGTTTCCATGCAAAACATCGAGCCCATGGGTGCATATTATGACGCCGCACTCCGTGAGAGATTCATGGACGTGCTTGTAAAGATGGGATATCTGCAGGCATAAAGAATACATCGCATGCGAAAGAATAGGAAGAATGAAGAATAGTAAGAATTCTGAGATTGCAGTGTTTGTGGTTATGATGATCATGGTCAATTACGTCGGGAAGGCGATCGCCAATGCGTACTCGCTCCCGATCTGGATGGATTCCCTCGGAACGGTGCTCGCCGCCTATGTCTGCGACCCGTTCTGCGGTGCCATTGTCGGCCTGACCGTGAACATGGCACATGGATTCCAGGATCCACAGACCTTACTGTACGGTCTTACCAGCATTGCCATTGGCGTTACCGCCGGCATATGCGCCCGAAAAAAATGGTTTGAAACGCTGTTCGGCATTTTGACGAGCAGTGTCCTGATCACGCTGTTTTCCGTTACCATTTCCACGCCCATCAACCTCCTTTCCAACGGAGGCATGGTTGGAAATAAGTGGGGAAACGGCGTGGTTTCTTTTCTTCTCGAACGAAACGTTCATCAGGTCCTTGCGACCATCGTTGGCGAATTCTATGTCGATTTCCTCGATAAAGTCATCACGCTGATGATCTTGTTTATCATGATCCGTCTGTACCGCTACCAAAGGACGGCGAAAAAGTACTCCTCGCTTATTCTGGCGGGGCTTGTCTTTACGGCCGTTTTGCTCCTTGGGAGCAGGGCGCAGGCCGCAGCCGGCGACATCAATAATAACAATATCCAGACGGTTTACAGCAGTGACAACGGGCTTCCCTGCGGCGAGGCAAATGACGTCATCCAGACCAACGACGGTATTCTTTGGGTCGGGACCTATGCGGGGCTTTATCGTTTCAACGGAACGGATTTCAAGCTGATGAGCGAATATGACTCCGTCAGGAACGTGAACTGCCTTTACGTGGATGAGGAGGGCAGGCTCTGGATCGGAACCAACGATAACGGCTTGTCTATCGCCATTCAGGAAAAGGTGGACAACGTCATTGACATGGCGGATGGGATGCCGGCGAATTCCGTGCGTTCCATCACCATGGCGAGCAACGGAAATTATTACGTCGGAACCACAAAGAGCATGGTCATCCTCACCTTGGACGGGGGCTTTAGCATATTAAGAGAGCTGCCCGAGATCATCTACGCGCACAGCGTTGCAGCCGGACCGGACGGGCTGGTTGCCGCGGCGACCAATGACGGTGATCTGTTTCTGATCCGCGGGGAGGAGATCCTTTGTTCCATGCGTCTCGACGTGGACCAGGAGATCTTTACCTGTGCGAGGTTTGACAAAAACGGGATACTTTACGCAGGCACCTCCTCCAATCACGTTTATTACTATGACGTCACTGGCGGAAGCTTTGTGCAAAAGGGTTTTATCACTTGTAAGGATTTAAGCCATCTGAACAGTATCTATTTCAAGGACGACGGCACGATGTACGTCTGCTCGGATTCCGGCGTGGGATATCGCGACGGAAGCCACAGATTTCACGTGCTGAATCTTGGCGAGTTTCGCAATTCCATCGACAACATGACCATGGACTATCAGGGAAACCTTTGGTTTTCCTCTTCGAGATTGGGACTCTTAAAGCTCTCGGCATCGCCGTTTGCGGACGTCTACCGCTCGGCGGGGCTGAAAGGTCGGGTGGCCAATGCGGTCACGAAGTGGCAGGGACTCCTTTACGTGGGGACGGACGAAGGGCTGGATGCCATCGACGTGCGGTTTGACAGACCAATCACAGATGAGCTGACGCAAATGCTGGACGGCACGCGTATCCGCTGCCTTACGACCGATGCGAAGGACGGTCTCTGGATCAGCACCTACGGCAAGGGCCTGATCCACGCGGAGAAGACCGGAAAGATCACTTCCTTCGACGGAACGGGGAAATTTGGTGACTGGGCGAGAGTTGCGATCGAGCTTTCAGACGGAAGGATCGCGGCTTCCTGCGACGTTGGCCTTGGATATTTTGCCGGAAATGAAATGCAATCCCTGGTGCGCTATGAGGGCCTGAGCAATCCCATGATGCTTTGTCTTGTGGAGCTTTCGGACGGCAGGCTCCTTTGCGGGTCGGACGGCGACGGAATTGTCATCATAAAGGATGGCAAGATCACGGGGCGCCTTACCAGAGACGATGGCCTGAGTTCTGACGTGGTGCTTAGGATCGTGGAGGATCCCGTGGAAAAGGGCGCGTACGTCGTGACCAGTAACGGCCTGTGCTATATGGACGCCGAGGACAAGATCCGTCTGATAGAAGGCTTCCCGTATTACAACAATTATGACGTCTGGCCTTTGGAGAACGGGACGATCTTTGTGCTCTCGAGCGGCGGCATTTACGTGACGGAGCGGAACGAACTCTTCCATGCAAACTATAAGGCAGACTATGAGCTTTTGGATTCCAAGAGGGGATTAAACGTGGCGCTGACCGCGAATTCCTGGGATCATCTTGAAAGTAACGGCGACATGTATCTTTGCTGCGACAGTGGCGTGTACGGCTTTAACATCTATGATTACGGCGCCGTCAGAAGGTCGTACCGTATGAAGGTTTCGACCGTAAGGCTTGACGGTGAGGAGCATGCGCTTGAGCGCGGTGAACCTTTTTCCGTGCCCAGGAATGTCTCAAAGCTTGAGATCGTTCCCGAGATCATCAACTATACCTCGGACGATCCCGTCATCAGCTATTATCTGGAAGGGTTTGACGCGGAGCCCAACATAACGTCACAGAGCGCGCTTTCCGGCATCATCTACACGAATCTTCCGAAGGGGAAATATCGCTTCCACCTGAGCGTCCTTGACAGCAAGGGCGAGAAAAAGATCGAGGAGAGCGTCTTCGAGATCGTAAAGGAGCAGGCTTTCCATGACACGGGGTGGTTTTACGCATACATGATCATCGTGGGCATGCTCGCCGTCTCATGGCTGACCTGGTTCATCGTGAGAACGCAGATCCAAAGAACGCTGAACTTCCAGAAAAAGGAACTGGAATTTGCCAAGAACCAGTTGAAGATGGGCAATGAAACCATTCTTGCCATTGCGAAGACCGTCGATGCCAAGGATGAGAACACCAGTCAGCACTCTCAGCGCGTTTCGGACTACAGCGTGCTGATCGCGAGGGAGCTTGGCTTTTCGGAGGATGAGTGCGAAAACCTGCGCAAGGCGGCGCTTCTGCATGACATCGGAAAGATCGGCATTCCGGACAGGGTTTTGAACAAGCCTGATAAGCTGGATGAGACAGAATATGCCATCATGAAATCCCACGTGACAAGGGGCGCGGAGATCCTAAAGGACTTCACTCTCGTGGAGCACTGCATCGAGGGTACGCTGTATCACCATGAAAGATATGACGGAAGCGGTTATCCTCAGGGACTGAAGGGCGAAGAGATCCCGCTTTACGGCAGGATCATCGGCGTGGCAGATGCCTTTGATGCCATGACGGCAAACCGTGTATACAGAAAACAATTGGATTTTGGCATTGTATTGGAGGAGCTAAAGGAAGGGCGCGGGACGCATTTTGATCCCGGCATGATCGACATTTTGCTGGGCCTTATCCGGGACGGGAAGATCGACGTGGATGCGCTGTACGGCAAACACGTGGAGCTTCCGGAGTGGCTTCTTGAGGATGGCAAGGAGGGCGAGAAGATATGAGAAGAATGAGGATCGTGACTGTGATCACGGCTCTTGTCATGGTCGGCCTCTTTGCATTCATCAGTTTCTTTAGCAAAAAGGAAGATCAGACAAAAACGATCAAGGTCGGATTTGTCTATGACGGAGACGAGAGTGCTCCCTATACTTATAACTTCATCCGTGCGCAGAAAAAGCTCGAGGCGAGCGAATTTGGCGATCGCGTGACGACGGTGGCAAAGCTCAACGTTTCCGAGGAAATGGCGGAGAAGTCCATTCGCGAGCTGGTGGAGGAAGGGTGCGACCTGATCTTTACGACAAGCTATGGATACGGGGCGGCCGCAAAAAAGGTGGCGGCGGAGCATCCAGAGATCCAGTTCTGCGAGGCGACCTGCGACAACGCAAATTATGATCCGCTGCCGAATTACCATACGTTCATGGGCGAGATTTATCAGGGCAGGTATGTTTCAGGCATCGTGGCCGGGATGAAGCTTCGGGAAATGATCGAAAAGGGCGAGATCACGCAGGAGCAGGCAAGGCTTGGCTTTGTCGGCGCGTACCCGTACGCGGAGGTGATCTCCGGCTACACGGCGTTTTTCCTTGGCGCGCAGAGCATTGTGCCTTCCGTGACCATGGATGTCAGATATACCAACACTTGGACGAGTTATATTCTCGAGAAGCAGTGCGCGGAAGCGTTGATCGAGGACGGGTGCGTGATCATCTCGCAGCATTCCGACACGATCGGGCCGGCAGTGGTCTGCGAGGAAGCCGCGGAAAAGGGAAAGAACGTTTTTCACGTGGGTTATAATCAGAGTATGATCGACGTGGCTCCGACGACGTCGCTTGTGAGCACGCGGATCGATTGGTCGGTATATATCATCGCGGCGACGCGTGCCGTGCTCGCCGGTGAGGAGATCGAGTCGCAGGTCGAGGGGAACGTGCATGGTTATGACGTCGGCGCCGGATTTGAGCAGGGCTGGGTGCAGGTTCTGGACTTGAATGAATTGATCGTGCCGGAGGGCACGGACGCAGCGGTGCAGGAAGCGATAGAGCAGCTAAAGAAGGGCAAGATCCGCGTCTTTGAGGGCAATTTTGTCGGTGTGGATCCCGGGGATCCCGAGGACGTGATCGACCTAAGGGAAGGCTACGCGGAGAATATGTATGCTTCCGCGCCTTCCTTCCATTACGTGCTGCAGGACGTGATACGGGTACACGAATAAAGCAGGTTGGTTCGTTTGTTGCAATGGAGCAAGTTGGCCGATGAGGGCGGAATCATGAAAAGGATTTTTATCATTTTTGTAAATATGATCATCATGGCTGCCATACTCAGCTTTGTCGTCCTATACTCCAGGATCGCAAGCGCAGAGGCCTACCAGAGGCAGATCGAGCACTTTGAAAACACGACCGTCACCATGGAGCGCGTGACGGAGAATTACCTCGAGGGTGAGCAGCGGATCTGCGACGTTTGGGCGCGTTATATCAACAACAAGACCATGACGATGGAGGAGGCGACGGAATATATCAGCGCTTCCCACGTGCTTGGCATCAGTTCGGCGCATCTTTTGCGCTTGGACACGCTGACGGGCCTTTCAACGCGGCCCAGGCAGGGCACGACCGATGATTATGCGGTTTCGTACGAACGCGTGGCACTTTTGGAGGATGCAAGCTGGATCGATGAGATCGGAAAGTCGATCAACATCACCAGGGCCTACACCAATCCGATGAACGGCGAGCAGTCCCTGGCCTTTTGCAACAAGATCTCCCTGTATGATCAAGGGAGCAAGTCCTTTGTGGATGCGGTTTTGCTGCGCGTGATCCCGATTTCGGAGCTTGAAAAGAAATGGGTCTTCCCGCAGACGGAACACGAGAATGCGGAGCTGGCCATGATCGATGCCAACGGGGATTACATCCTGAAGGGTTACAGCTATAAGAATTCCAGCTTTTTTGAGTTTTACAAGTCATATAATCAGACTGACACGGAATCCTCCGCGAAGTTGTTTGACATGATCACTTCCTCGACCGGTTCCGTATCGATGCAAAATTCCCACGGACAGGAATGCGTTCTTGCCTTTACTCCGGTCGCCGCAACGGCGGGGTGGACGCTCCTTGGTCTTGTGCCGGCGGAGGATCTCAACAAGGACACGGAAAACTGGCTGCTCTTTGGCGTCGTTTCCGTCGGATTGCTGGTCCTGTTCCTGAGCGACGTGTTCTATGTGCTTTACCTGAACAAGCGCCTTCAGATCTCGGCACGGGAAGCGGAGTCCGCGAACAAGGCAAAGACGGATTTCCTCTCCACCATGTCGCATGACATCCGAACGCCCATGAATGCCATCATCGGCCTTACGACCATTGCCGAAAAGAATCTTGGGGACACCGAGTCGACCAGGGAAAGCCTTCGGAAGATCAGCCTTGCAAGCAATCATTTGCTGACGCTGATCAATGACATTCTCGACATCTCGAAGGTGGAGAGCGGAAAGCTGAAAATGAGTCCTCTGACCTTTTCGCTGCTGGAGATGGTTGAAAATCTCGTGAACATGTCCCAGCCGATGATCAAGGAAAAGCAGATCGAATTTCAATTTCGCGTGGAGCAGATGGAGAAGGAATGGCTTTATGCGGACCAGCTCCGTCTGAATCAGATTTATATCAATATACTTTCGAATGCGATCAAATATACGGAACCTGGCGGGAGCGTCAACGTGCTGATGCGAGAGGAACAGAGTGAAAAGCCGGACTGCATACGACTGACCTATGTCGTGGCAGACACGGGCATCGGCATGAGTCAGGAATATATGACGAACATGTATCAGCCTTTTTCACGGCAGATCGACAGCCGCGTCAATAGCATTCAGGGAACCGGCCTGGGCCTTGCCATTACAAAGCAGATGGTGGATCTTTTCGGCGGTACGATCGAATGCCAGAGCGAGCAGGACAAGGGAACGACCTTTACCGTGGCGCTCGATCTTTCCGTGGCCGACAGACAGCGGGATGAAAAACGGCCGAAGACCTTTGACGTACTGATCGTAGGTGACGATCAGATCATGCTGCAGGCGGAGCGTGAGGGAGATACGCCTTTGCGTTATAAGATCCAAGAGCTTGTCGGTGAGGGCGCGACGTCCGCCGAACCTGAGGATGATCACTCCGATCTAAGAGGCATGCGCGTGCTTGTCGCAGAGGACATTGACATCAATTGGGAGATCGTCTCCAACATGCTTCAAATGTATGGGATCGAAAGTGAGCGCGCGGAGAACGGACGCGTTTGCGTGGACATGATGAGCAAGGCAGAAGAAGGAAAGTATGATCTGATCTTCATGGACGTGCAGATGCCTGAAATGAACGGCCTCGACGCGACCAAGGCAATCCGAAAGCTTGAGAATCCCTGGGCTGCTTCCATTCCGATCATCGCGATGACGGCAGACGCGTTCTCCGAAAACATTACGGAATGCATGAATGCCGGAATGAACGGTCATATCGCAAAGCCCATCGACCTGAAACTGGTCATTAAGGAGATCCGAAGGATCAAGGATGGCGCGGCTTTATCATGACAAAAAGGAGGATCACGGTAATGAAAAAGATGATTTGCCTTCTGTTGGCAGTAACGATGCTTTTGGGTCTGGTTGCATGTGATTCCAAGAAGCAGGAAGAAAAGGGGCAGGAGGGATTCGTGCCTGCGCTTGATACTTCCGTCAAGAGTCATATCAACGTTGCCGGAGGCTATGACAACTTCGAGGCGCTGGAGAAGGAGTTTGACCGATTCAACGAGTTCTATCCGGACGTGGAGCTTGTCTACACAAAGATCGACGACTACAACAACATGGTCGGCACGGTCCTGAACGGAAACGACGCGCCTGACATTTACGTCAATAATTCCTGGATGTACGGCCGCGAGCAGTACAAGTCAGCGATCGATCACGCCGAGGATCTGTCCGATCCCGCGCTGGGTCTTGATCTTGACTGCATTCGAAGGAATATAATTCTGAAGACGCAGGACGGTTCGCTTCCGATGGTCCCGGTGTTTTCGAGCACCAATGGCATGCTTGTCAACAAAGACCTTTTTGAAAAGGAAGGCCTTTCCGTGCCTTCGACCTATGAGGAGCTTGTAAGCGTGTGCAAAGCCTTTTGCGATAAGGGTTATAAGAGTCCCGTGATGGGCTTTGTCATCAAGGAAAAGACCTCGCTCTATTCGCTGATGAGCTATCCGTTCTTCTGCTCAACCGTGGCGAAGGACGCACAGGCCATCAAAAAGTTGAATGCCCTTGACCGCTCCGCCGGGGAGTATATGCGGCCGACCCTTGAGATGATGGAGCGTTTTCTTGGCGACGGCTGCGTGGATCCCACGGCCTGCGCTGCCATTGAAAACAACTATGACGCCGTGATCCTGCGTTTCTTTGAAGGTGACGTGCCGATGATGATCTGCTCGGGCGATGCCGTTTCCGGCACCAGAAAGCGCGAGAGTGTTTCCGAAGCATTTACTGCGCATCCTTTTGCATATTCCTTCGTGCCGATCCCGACGTCGAAGGAAGGCGCTTATTTCCTTGACCTGCCCAATCTTCAGTTTTCCGTCAACAAGGAGAGCAAGGAGCTGGCCGTTGCCAATGAATTCATGCGTTTTCTGATCACGTCGCGCGAATTAAGTGAGATGGCGAAGAATAAGGGATTGATGTCGCCGACCAAGGACCTGTCCTTTAACAGTATGTATGCCGCATTTGGTGACATTCCGGAATCCCGGATCTTGTCGCCGGAAGAATTTGGTCTGACTGATGACGCCGTCACCCAGTTAAGAAAGGCAGTTTACGGTTTTTCGACCGGGGAACTGACCATGGATGAGGCAATCGCAGGGTTCGGAACGTATGAATAGGGATCTTACGACGAAGGCTTAGAATGAAAAGCGGGCTGAAAGATGAGATTGCATCTTTCAGCCCGTTCTTTGTTTTTGGATTTTTGTTTCCCGCGTTGACTTGCACTTTTTTGGCTTGGATCGGAGCAAGTTAGAACTCTGCGGAGCGGGGGGTTCTGGGATAGGGGATGACGTCGCGGATGTTCTCGACGCCGGTCAGGTACATGATCAGGCGCTCGAAGCCCATGCCGAAGCCGCTGTGGATGCAGCCGCCGTAGCGTCTGGTGTCGAGATACCAGTCAATGCCGTCCTTGTCCACGCCCATCTCATTCATTCTCTCGATGAGCTTGTCAAGATTTTCCTCTCTCTGGCTGCCGCCCATCAGCTCGCCTGCCTGAGGTACCAGAAGGTCTACTGCCGCAACCGTCTTGTTGTCGGGATTCACCTTCATATAATATGCCTTGATCTCCTTCGGCCAGTCGGTTACGAAAACGGGGCCGTGGAAATACTCTACGATGTACTTCTCATGCTCTTTTGCAATGTCCTCGCCGTAATCGGGCTCGAACTCCCACTTCACGTCGGCCTTCTTAAGGAGGTCGATCACGTCATGGTGCGTGATGCGCGTAAACTCTGCGTTTACGATGGCATCCAGCTTATCCTTTAGGCCCTTGGAAACAAACTTGTCGCAGAATGCGATCTCTTCGGGACACTTGTCGCAGACATATTTCACGACGAACTTGAGCATTTCCTCCTCGATGTCCATGAGGCCCTGCAGGTCGCAGAAGGCCATCTCGGGCTCGATCATCCAGAACTCGTTTGCATGGGTCTGGGTGTTGGAATTCTCGGTACGGAACGTAGGACCAAAGGTGTAAATGTCGCCGAAGGCCATGGCGAAGGTCTCGCCCTGAAGCTGGCCGGAGCCGGTGATGAAGCTCTGCTTGCCAAACAGGTCCTTGGAGAAATCTACCTTGCCGTCGGGGGTCATCGGAAGATCGTTCATGTTGAGGGTCGTAACCTTGAACATCTGATCGGAGCCTTCGCAGTCCGCGCAGGTGATCAGCGGGGTGTGCACGTAAAGATATCCGTTGCTCTGGAAGTACTCGTGGATCGCCATTGCTGCAACGCTGCGGATGCGGAAGACCGCGCTGAACAGGTTGGTTCTGGGACGCAGGTGTGCAACGGTGCGAAGGAACTCTCTGGTGTGGCGCTTAGGCTGGATGGGATAGTCCTCCGGGCAGTCGCCAAGGAGCGTAACGCTGGTTGCCTTCAGCTCAAAGGGCTGCTGATTTTCGGGGGTGAGCACCACCGTGCCGACCACCTGAACGCTTGCCCCAACTCTTATCTTGGAGATGGCGTCAAAATTATCAAGTCCATTCTCGTAAACGACCTGGAGATTTTCGAAAAAGGAACCGTCATTTACGTTCAGGAATCCAAACTGTGACTGTGCGCGATTGGTACGGACCCAGGCACAGATGGTCACTTCTTTGGATGCATATTCAGAAGTGTTTCTGAAAAGCTCTTTGATTTTTGTTCGCATCTTAATTTCCTCCTGTTTTTAAAATCATATTGCAATCATACCATTTTCTGAAAAAAATTCAAGTATTTTTGTTTTGTTGTGATGAACTTTTCCTTTTCTGGGCGAGGACTTTGGTGTATGATGGTGATAGTGGGCATTGCAAACTATAGGAAGATCTCTCATTAGAAAAACGGCGAAGGCGGAATGTCTTACGTGATAAGGAGGGCGCGAAATGTATTATATCGAAGATCAGGATCCGATTTTGGTAAAAAAGGAAGCAGAGCTTGACGAAATCAAGCTTAAGCAGCTTTATCAGGAGATCATGGCGCGGTTTGGCAAGTACGTGCATCGTTCCTATGACGGCGCCTTCGGACCTTATGCATTGCAAAAGGGGATAGAGGGGCTGCCTTACGTAAAGAATTATGTGGAAACGCCCGTTTCAGGCGAGGATGAGAACAGTGCAGTCTCGGACGGCGTTCATCATTCCCTCGAGACGATGCATTATGAATATGATGAATTCGTCGTGCCGGAGCTTGCAGGGTATGTAAAGCGTCTGTTGGACGGCGATTCCAAGGTGATCGACGAGATCAAAAAGGGGCCCGCGTCCGGCAAGAAGGAGGATGCGGACGAGGAAAAGCGCGCGCTCAAGGAACTGCAGGATTTCCTTGGGAATTCCCAAGGCGAGCTTGATGCGGAGAAGTTCCAGCGCTTGACCGAGAAGGTGCTGCATTTCCATCAGCTTGAGATGGCGGAGGACCTGCAGGAAGAACTTTTGGAATATTACAAAAAGGTGCTCGACTGCATACGCTTTAAGCCCGTGATGACGCTTTACAAGGACAAGTGGAACGAGCTTCGCAGGGTATATAAGGACGTCAAGGCCTTTTACGAAGGAACGGGCGAGTTTGAGGAAGAGTTTGGGAAGATTATGAAATAATTATCTATGGAGGTTTATATGGAAAGCTATAAGGTAACGCTTGGAAAAGCAAAGTGCGGTTTGGATCTGGGGGACGGGAGCGAGCGCGCGGAATATGTCGATCAGGACTATATTCTGCACAAGCTTGGGCGCCCGCACAGGTGCGTCAACATCATGTACACGCTTTATCCGAAGGACGCGCAGTGGCCGCAACGCATCAGCAAGGCTTGCGCGGACATGGACGTGAAGTTCCAGTGGGATTACCCCTATGATGATTATTTCCCCTTTGGCGCGGACGGCCAGCCCTTTGAGCAGATGAAGGACATCAGACGTCACGGTCAGGACGTGCTGCTGACGCTGACGGTGGACTGCTCACTGGATGATGAGTATCTTCGCGGCGTTGCAAGGCAGTTTCGCGAGTTTGGACAGATGCGCATCCGCATCAATCATGAGTGCCAGGGCAACTGGTTCACCCACAACAAGCGCTTTACCTTCGAGGAGATCGGCGCGTTTTTCGTGAGGTTCCGGAAGATCCTGAAGGAGGAGGCGCCGAACGTGAAGGCGATCTTCTGCGCAGGGTTTGTGGGTAAGGACGGCAAGGTGGACCGTGAGGATGCCTTTTTGGAAGCATATAAATCCGCAGACATTTGGTCGGCGGACAGCTATCCCGCATTGCATTATGGCTGGCCCTATGACGTTGCGGAGGTCGGCGGCGGGAGCTATAAGGCGGACAATCTGCGCGAGATCTATGAGCTTTTCGAGGGGACGGCGAAGCGTCTTCGCGAGGTGACGGGGCTGAAAAACCCTATGTCGACCGCAGAGTGCAATACGGACGGCGACGTGACGGGACCGTTCCACCAGGGCGAGGCCGTGGTGAAATTCGCGGAGTATTTCCGCGACCACAACACGAGTGATTGGTTTGACGGCATTTCCATGTATCAGTTCCGCGACCGCGGAAGGCTTGGCCTGGAGATCGAGGACCCGAACAATCATGCGGTGGGCATTGAGCAGCCGGTGCTTGCGGATTATAAGAAGCTGATCTACGATCCTTACTTCTTGCCAGAGATGAAGCGCGGCGAGGCGGTAAGCTTCCCTGCAAAGCTTCGCTGGGGCGCGAGCGATGACGCGGACGGCGTTGAAATTCCGATCTCATTCGAGAAGACGCCGGAATTCTGCGAGGCGACGTTTGACAAGGACGCATGCCTCATGATCGAGTTCGGCGGCAAGTGGTTTTATAAGGCAAAGGGCGTTGCGACCATCGACCTCATGAGCCTGTTTTTCGAAAAGAAGCTGGACGGGCCGGCGGTGATCCCGATGCGGATCTTTGGAACGCCCGCGGACGGCGTCAATCCCGACACCGGTGTCGAGGACTGGGCGACGGAATATTACTCCGAACTTCCGGCCGCCCCGGAGCTGCGCATCCGCTATGAAGTGCCCGGAAGAGTCGGATTAGTATAGAGTTTTCGGAAGGATAGCCATGGAAAAGGAAAAGAAGGAAAGAATCGTATGGATCGACCTGGCGAAGGCGTTTGCGATCCTTGGGGTTTTGGTGGATCATGCTTATGACGCGGCGCTTTACCAGGACTGGATCTGGCGGCGCCTGACCTATTACAGCTTGAGCCTTTTCATGATCCTGCTGGGCGTTACTTCCTGGTTTTCTTATGAAAAATACGCAGGGAAGGTCGCTGACAAACTAAAAAAGGATTGCCTTCGGATCGTTAGGCCCTATCTGGTCGCGGCGTTCTTTTACTTTGTGGTCCGGCATGGCACGTTCGACCTGATCAATTACCTAAACGGCATCGTTCATTTCAACATTTGTGCACCATATTATTTCGTGCTGCTCTACCTGCAGACGATCTTGATTGTGCCGTTGTTATATGCTTTCTTGAACGCTATGCGCGGTCGCAAGTTTGGGCTGGTTTTTGAAGCGCTGGGGTTCGTGGCCACGCTTGTCGTGGCCGGGCTGACGACAAGATATACCAATATTTTGAGTGTTTACGGCGGTGGCGGAAAGCTCTTTGGCGGTACCTATCTTTGCCTGGTTTATCTTGGCATGTGGTTTGCAATGTATTATAGGCGGCTGAGCACAGGGAAGGTTTGGATCTATCGCGTGCTGCTGCCGTTTGGCATCGTCGGAACGGTGCTCTGGTGGAAGCTCATAAGCGCCTATGGCAATGCGATCGACAAGGCGCTGCCACTTGGCGCAAACGTCAATCCGCCTGGCATCAGTCACTGCGTCTATGCGCTCCTCATCGCGGGATGTTTCTTTTTGCTGGATGCTTCGGTCCGAAACGAGAAGCTCCGTCTTGCGCTTTCGAAGCTCTCGCTTCTTGGCCGGCACACCCTGTATATCTACCTGTGGCACAAATTGATCCTGGATTATTGGTTGCCCACCTGCTTTGGCAACACGATCCTCATGGATCACATTTGGCCCAAGCGCATCGTATATTACGGGTGCCTGATCCTCCTTCCCGTCTGCATCGAGTACGTCGCCGGCATGATCGGCAAAGCCATCGGAAAAGCGTATGGAGAGGTGGGGAAGAAGCGCAACGAGTGATCACGAAAATTCCGTGTTGAAGCATTCATAAAAATTTGGTAAGATAAGAGGCGACAGATTTGCAAAATCGCAAGAACTTTTGCAAAGGGATGTCGTCTCTTTTTGTAGAAGCAGCAGATTTAGCGTTTCGCCTCCGGAGGCGAGGCGCGGGGAGGATATAGGCTTGAAAGATACGGAAATACTGGATCTTTACTTTGACCGGAATGAAACGGCCATTGCGGAGACCCAGAGCAAGTACGGAACCTACTGCTTTAGCATTGCATACCACATCCTTCATGATCAGGAGGATTCGGATGAATGCGTCAACGATACCTGGATGAGGGCATGGAATTCCATTCCGCCCAGCCGCCCGGAGCACCTGAATTTGTTTCTCGGCACCATCACGAGGAATCTTTCCTTTGACAGATGGAAGAAAAAGAAGGCTGCAAAGCGCGGGAGCGGGGAGTTTGAGCTGGAGCTCGACGAACTGGCGGAGTGCATCCCGGCGGCGGGCTCAAGCACGGAGGAAGCCGTGGAGGCTAAGGAATTGCAGCGGATGATAAATGAATTCCTGCACACGCTCCCGGAAAAGGAGTGTAACGTGTTCCTTCGCAGGTATTGGTATTCGGAGGAATATACCGAAATTGCCGAAAGGTACGGCATGAACTTGAATTCCGTCAAGACTTCCCTGTTTCGGACCAGGGGGAAGCTGAAGGCATTCTTGGAAAAGCAGGGAATCATTGTGTGAGGTTTGGTATGAGCGAGAAGAAAACGGATGGCGCAATGCGCCTGTGGGAAGCGATGGAAGGCGTAGATCCTGAGCTTCTCCTTCGAAGCGAGAAGAAAACTGAAAAGAAGAAGGTCGTTCCATTCGCGCGGTTTACGCGGGCGGCGGCCGCATGCTTTGCCTTGTTCGTGATCGGCGCGGCGTGCTTTGCAACGCTCCATAACGGCGGGAAAAAGGAAGCAAATGCGGAGATGTCCATGGAGGCGCGTTCGGAATCTGGCGGCAAACATAGCAAAGCGGATTCGAGCCAGTTGGCTACTGACAAGCTGGAGAGCACGAATGCATTAAATGAAGCATATGAATCCTATGCGGATGAGCCGGAAGCGCTGGAAGAGGCTAACCCCATGCCGGCTTCGGCAACGGCAAATGCCATAGAAGCTAAGGCAGACGGCGAGCCCAGGGAGGATGTTGACAGTATGAAAAGCCACGAAGAGGCAGTCGGCGAGTACACTCTGAAACTGAAGCCGGACCTTTCCGCTTACTTAAGATCCGGGGAAAGCGACCAGGCGAACAGCGGTGAAGGCACGCAGAGCGGCACGGTTTATTATGTTGCAGGCTATGCAAATGCGCAGGCATATCTTTCCGACAAGCAGTTGGAAGTGGCATTTAACTTAGAAGACCCCGTGGCCATAAAGGATCAGCAGGCTGCAACCGTGATCTATGCTTACGTGAGCAGCCTTGATCTGGAACTTACGGACGATAAGAAATTTAGCGACTTCGTGACGATCCGGATCTATGACCAGAATCGATGCATGACGGATTGCTATGCCATCAGCGGGAAGTATGCAACGCTGAATGGCTTGGCGGATACATATGAGATCCTCGATGAGGATTATGATTATGACACGCTTGTCACATTCTTAAGGGAAGCGGCGCGGGAGGAATAACATGGGAATTTCCCGGCATGAGACACAACAAAAGGAACGGCAGGTTTTCCTTGACGTCCTGCGTGTTCTTGCGACCATCGCCGTGGTGATGATGCACACGGTCTCCGGGTGCCTGAACGGGGGATATGATTTCGCCGGCTGGGAGCGTCGCGTAAAGGCGTTTCGCGCATTGATCGATGCGACGAGCTGGAGCGTGCCGATCTTCCTGATCATCAGCGGGTATCTGTTCCTAAATCCCGAGCGGCAGATCACCTGGAAGGACGCAATCTTCAAATATTGCAGAAGGATCTTTTTCGTGCTTGTCCTGTTTGGCTATTCCTACGCCTTGCTCGAGCTGATCGGGATCGTGCGCGGGTTTGAGCCGTGGATGATCACGTGGGCCGCATGGAATACGCTGCGCGGCCGAAGCTGGTCCCACATGTGGTATTGCTATCTGATCTTGATCTTATATGCGGTCACGCCGCTGATCAAATGGTTCCTTGCAAAGGTGCCGCGCGCCGTGCTTTACGTGATCCTTGGAGTTTTGGCGCTGGGGGTCAGCGTGATCCCGTACCTTGGCGTGATGCTTGGGTTTGCGACGATTTTCCGCATTCCGGTGCAGGGGATTTACGTGTTTTATTATCTGATCGGCTATCTTTGGGCCGTAAGAAAAAAAGAGGCAAAGGCCGGCGAAGGCACGTGGTGCCTTGCAGGCTTTTGCCTGATCGTGCTTTTGGAGATGGCGAGCCGATTTATCACGGGATATGATCTCGACATGGCTTACGGCTATCCGTTCACGCTCATCGCCTCGCTCCTTTTGTTCAATGCGGGATGGGCGCTTCAGGGACGCATTCGCGCAGCCGCTAAGCAACCCAAGTGGTATCTTTACGCCGTGACGTTCCTTAGCCCCCTGTGCTTTGGAATCTACCTGATCCATCCCGTTTTCCTCAACCTGTTTTATAAGTTCCTAAAGATTTCCATTATGGATTTCCGCTTCTATGTTGGAGTGCCACTCTTTTTCCTAATTGCATTCCTCGGCGCCACCCTCGCCACATGGATATTGCGTAAGATTTCTGTTTTACGCAAGTATGTCTTGTAAGCATGCGATGAAATTCGATAAATTCAGATAGAGACTTTTTCGGTAACGTAAGTGCCTGAGCGATAATGCCCCCTGGGAACAATTAGCCAGCAGCACTTAGCTCCGTCACGGGCTTCGCCCGTGATCCTGAGCGAAGCGAAGGACGTGCCGAATGGCACGCCACCAAGGACCGATAAGCCGCAGACAAAAATTTGAAATTTTTGGCAAGGCTTTGAATGAGGGCCGCAGGTGAGCTTAGTGCAGTCTGAGCCGTTCCCAGGGGGCATTATCGCTCAGGCACGAAGTATTCAAAAAATGTTTATTGTGACGTCCACCTTCCGGAGGCGCCACAGGGCAGCACCAACCCGCTTTCGGTCACGGGCAACCCAATCTCATCCGAGACCACGTGCCCGCCATACTGCTTCGTGATCACTGTGTTTAGCATGTACGACAGCACCGCAGGCTGCAATCCGGTCGTATAGGAATTGATCAAGAAGAACAGCGAATCCTTCTTGAGAAGCTGGGCGGAAAGCTCCAGGAACGGGAAAATGCTTTCCTCGATCTTCCAGACCTCGCCCTTGGGCCCGCGTCCGTAGGAAGGCGGATCCATGATGATCCCGTCATATTTGTTCCCGCGACGGATCTCGCGCTCCACAAGCTTTACGCAATCATCCACGAAATAACGGATGGGCGCATTTCCAAGCCCCGAGGACGCCGCATTTTCCTTTGCCCAGGCCACCATGCCCTTTGCCGCATCCACGTGCGTCACGCTGGCGCCTGCAGCCGCGGCCGCGATCGTCGCGCCGCCCGTATATGCAAACAAGTTCAGGACCTTGATCTCGCGATCAGGGTCTTCTTTTTTTGCCTTTTGTATGATCCCGGAAAACCAGTCCCAGTTTGTGGCCTGCTCCGGGAAAAGCCCCGTGTGCTTGAAGCTAAAGGGCTTCAGGTGGAAGGTCAGAACGCCGCCATTGCCGTTGTCTGAAGGGTTGGCGAAGGGATATGCATCCCCTTGATACGTGATGGTCCACTCCTCGGGAAGTCCAAAGAATTCCCATTCGCCACCGCCCTTATTTGAACGGTGGTAGTGGCCGTTTTTCTGCTTCCAGCCCGCGCACTCGTGGGGCGTGTTCCAGATGACCTGCGGGTCGGGACGCACCAGGCGGTACTTCCCCCAGCGCTCAAGCTTTTCGCCCGATGAGGTGTCGAGGACTTCATAATCTTTCCAATTGTTTGCGATCCACATGAAAATTGCTCCTTTGGATGAGTGGGTTCGGTATCATATGCCCGCGAAGGCATGTATTTTCTGCTTTATTATAGCATAATTGGCCATCCATGCAAGAAAGACTTGCTTTTTTGACTATTTCCAATTACAATTTTAGTGTTGGAGTGCGGTAGCGCGCTAAAGCAACAAAAGCAGGAAAACCTGTCAAAAAGAAGGGGAGGAAAAAGCAGTGGGTAGTTATTGGGAAATCATAGCATTTATTGTTTATCTGGCCGTCGTGATCTGCATAGGCATCTATTTCTTCGTGAGCGGCCGAAATCTTTCGGGCGGTGACAAGGAGTATTTCCTTGGCGGCAGAAAGATGAACGGATGGGTTGCGGCCCTTTCCGCAGGCGCGTCCGACATGAGCGCGTGGGTTTTGATGGGTCTTCCGGGTTCCATTTATCTTTGGGGCATGGGCCAGGTTTGGATTTCCGTGGGTCTTCTTGTGGGAACGATCTGCGCATGGCTTTTTGTGGCGCCGAAGCTTCGTCGTTATTCCATTGCGGCCGGTGATTCGATCACCATTCCGCAGTTTCTGACAAAGCGTTTTCTGTCAACGAGTCCCGTGCTTCAGATCATCTGTGCCATTATTTTCATCGTGGCATATTGTGTCTACGCGGCATCGAGCCTTGTGGCATGCGGTAATCTGTTTACCACCGTGTTTGGCGAGCGCACGATCGGCGGTTTCACCTTGAACGCAACCTTCTACATGGTTTGCGCGGCGATCATTATTTTGCTTTATACCTTCCTCGGCGGCTTTAACGCAGTTTGCTGGACGGACTTTTTCCAGGGTATGCTGATGCTCATCGCACTGATGGCAACGCCGCTTCTTGTGAACTTCGCCATGCAGGCACCGGACTTCGCGCCGCTTGCGCAGGTATCTACCGATCCGAATTATTACAACCTTCTTTCCAGCGGTAAGTTTGACTGGAAGAGCCTTTCCGACATCCTGAGCGGCTTTGGCTGGGGCCTTGGTTACTTTGGCATGCCCCACATCCTGGTTCGTTATATGTCCGTGAAGTCCGAGGCGGAGATGAAGAAATCCCGCATCATCGGCATTTGCTGGACGGCACTGATCCTTGCGATGGCATCCATCGTTGGTCTGACCGGTCATCAGTTCCTCGGCGCTTATCTTGCAGAGGGCAGCCAGCAGTTGGTGTTCATCAACATCGTTCGTCGGATCTTCCCGCCTCTCATCGCAGGCGTGATGCTTTCCGCAATCTTGGCAGCTTCCATGAGTACTGCGGATTCACAGCTCCTTGCATCTTCCTCCGCCTTTGCTTCGGACGTATATAAGCCCGTGCTTCGAAAGAAGGCATCTGACAAGGAAATGCTTTGGGCAGGCCGTATCGTGGTTGCCATCATTTCCGTGGTTGCTCTGCTGATCGCAATGAGCCCGAACTGCAAGGGTATCATGGCACTCGTGGAGTGCGCGTGGGCGGCCTTTGGTGCAGCCTTTGGTCCTGCGATCCTTCTTTCCCTGTATTGGAAGCGTTTCACCTACAAGGGCGCCATCGCCGGCATCGTGACTGGATTCCTTGTGGACGCGCTTTGGTATGTATTCCTTTCCGGCCCTACCGGACTTTATGAGATCATTCCTGGTTTCATCGCAAGCTTTTACGCGGCGATCGTTGTTTCTAAGCTGGACAAAGAGCCCGCGAAGGAAGTAACGGATCTGTTTGACAAGGCGGGGCAAGAGGTTTAAATCGGAATTTGCCGCAGTGTCCTCGTCGCACGTGGCAATGTGTGGCACTAAAGGAGTTTTAATTGAAGAATCAATTACGCACGAAAAAATCAGCCCTGTGCGTTCTCGCGGCGGGAATGCTCTGGGGCTGCATGGGAATCTTGGTGCGCACGATGAACGGAGGCGGGTTTGACTCTTTGGAGATCACCGCCTTTCGTGCGCTTGTGACGGCGATCGTGATGTTTGCCGGCATGGCCCTTTTTAAGAGAAAAGAGCTTAAGGTCAAGTGGAAGGATCTGTGGTGCTTTGCCGGCACGGGGATCCTGAGCGTGGCCTTCTTTAACGTTTGCTATTTTACCTGCATGAATCATGCGACGCTTTCCGTGGCCGCGATCTTGCTTTACACGGCGCCGTCCTTCGTCATCATATTCTCCTTTTTCTTATTTAAGGAAAAGATCGGACGCCGTAAGCTCCTTGCCTTGGCGCTGGCCTTTGTGGGCTGCGTTCTGGTGTCCGGGGGTCTTGGAGGCGTGTCGATCTCAGTGATCGGACTTCTTACGGGGCTTGGCGCAGGCCTTGGCTATGCGCTTTACAGCATTTTTGGCAAGTTCGCGATCCAAAGGGGATATTCTTCGTATACGATCACGACCTATACCTTTCTGTTTGCGCTTGTCGGGACGGTGCCGCTTTTGGATCTGAAGCACTTTACGGCATGCATTGCCTCAGCTGACGCAAAGGCTCTTTTGTTTGACGTGGCACTGACGTTTCTTACGACCGTGGCGGCATATCTTTTCTACACCGCCGGCCTTCGGGGCATGGAAAACGGGCGCGCTTCGATCATCGCTTCGATCGAGCCCGTCATGGCGTCCCTGGTCGGTTTCTTCTTATATAAAGAAGCATTCACCGTCACCGGGCTCCTTGGCATGTTCCTTGTCTTAGCCAGTTGCATTTTAGTTGCATAATTGTTCTAAATGGGGGATTATATTATGAAGGTGATCAAAGCTTTTTTCTTTACGATCGTGGTGTTGTTTACGTTGGCTTTTTTGGGTTTAGTGCTTTTCGTAAAAGACAGGGATTACAAGGAGAATCTGTGGGAAGATGACGCGAGGAAGGGTTTCGCAGAACTGATGAAATCGTATGGCCTGGAAGAAGGGGACTACATGGTAACGCATTTTCAGGTGTATCCACATAATAGGAACGGGTTTGAGGTCGAGTTCTCGGTTAGTGGGACGGAATACCAGGGAGAAGTTGACGTGCTTACCTATGAAGAGGGATGTTATATCATTTCAAACTATTATTCTGGGGCACTTAAGGAAGCGATCACGGATGCCGTGAAAAAGGAAATTGAGAAGAGAGGACTTTTTAAGCGCGGCGAATATACAATAGACATATATGATTATTCTCCTGAAGAAGACCTTAAGATGAGAAAATTGGCATCTTGGATAACGCCCGAGACGTTTGACGAGGTCATATACGGTGAAGTGCGTGATTATAGGCGAAGAGACCCGGAGTTGAATGTAGTCATCACTTATTATTCTAAAGAGGATAATCTTTCAAAGGACAAGATAGGGAAGCTTTTTACGGAGACTGGCTGGAGCTCTCGTTTTAAGAGCTGGCGATGTGATCACTATGTTGCCACGCCGGAAACGTGCACTGAGGCGGATCTCAGGGCGAGGGTGTCGTATTACCGCGAAGGGAAGCTTGCAGATGATGGCGTAACTCGGATCTACGATCCCATTTACGAGAAATTTGACTAAAAAAACCCCATTTTGGCGAATGTATTTAAAAAAATACAAAAAAAATACAATTTTCCTGAAAATTATTCTTGCACTATCCGCAAGAACCATATATACTAAATAACGCTGTGGCATGATAGCTGTGAAGCGTGAGGTTGCCGTATTTCGGTGACGGAATACGGGTTTTCCGTGGAGCGAATGTCAAGTTAGGAAACTGACGACAAGTCACTGTGTACCAAGGAACTAAACAAGTTCCAACAAGTCTGCCCCCGGGGCAGAAACGACGTGTAGGGATTGAACCGGACATACGTTGCGGATGGTTCAGGACACACACGGGAGGGTGTACAGTCGCCACTTGTCGTACTTTCGAAAGCAAAAGTGCGAAAAGGAGGAGACTTTTTTTATGGCAAGTCAAGTAATGAGAATTACCCTGAAGGCTTACGAGCATCAGCAGGTGGATGCATCTGCAAAGAAGATCATCGAAACGGTAAGGAAGACGGGCTCCCAGGTCAGCGGCCCCGTGCCTCTTCCCACTAAGAAGGAAGTGGTTACCATCCTTAGAGCCGTACACAAGTACAAGGACTCCAGAGAGCAGTTCGAGCAGCGTACCCACAAGAGACTGATCGACATCATCGCTCCCAACCAGAAGACGATCGACGCTCTTCAGAGACTCGAGATGCCTGCAGGCGTTTACATCGACATCAAGATGAAGACTAGATAATATCATTAAAGAAACAAGAACTACCAATCAAAAGTGCAACGGAAAAGAAACCAAAAACCTCTACTTAGACGTATGAACGGGTTCGCCCGGTCCACTATGTAGATGAACAACAATGGAGGTAAAACATCAATATGAAGAAAGCAATTTTGGCAACTAAGGTCGGAATGACTCAGATCTTCAACGAAGACGGCGTTCTGGTTCCCGTAACCGTTCTTCAGGCTGGCCCTTGCGCAGTAACCCAGATCAAGACCGTTGAGAACGACGGCTACAGCGCAGTACAGGTTGGCTTCGTAGACAAGAAGGAAAAGTACAGCGAAGAAGGCAAGCTGATCCATGCTCACGGCGTGAACAAGGCTGAGGCTGGTCACTTCAAGAAGGCTGGCGTTACTTCTAAGAGATATGTTAGGGAATTCAAGTTCGAGAACGCTGCTGATTATAAGCTTGGCGATGAGATCAAGGCTGACATCTTCGCGGCCGGCGACAAGATCGACGCAACCGCGATCAGCAAAGGTAAAGGATTCCAGGGTGCGATCAAGAGACTTGGTCAGCACAGAGGACCCATGAAGCACGGTTCCAAGTTCCATCGTCATCAGGGTTCCAACGGTGCATGTTCCTCACCTAGCCGCGTATTCAAGGGCAAGGGAATGCCTGGCCACATGGGTAGCGTAAAGGTAACCGTTCAGAACCTCGAAGTAGTAAGAGTAGACGCTGACAAGAATCTTCTTTTGGTTAAGGGCGCAGTTCCCGGACCCAAGAAGGCTCTGGTAACCATCAAAGAGACCGTTAAGGTAGAGTGCTAGTTTAAGGAGAAAGGAGGACCAATCAGATGGCAAACGTATCTGTATATAATATGGAAGGCAAGGAAGTTGGTACGATCGAATTAAACGATGCCGTATTCGGCGCTCAGGTGAATGAGCACTTGGTGCACATGGCGGTGGTCCAGCAACTTGCGAATAATCGTCAGGGAACTCAGAAGGCTAAGACCCGTGCTGAGGTATCCGGAGGCGGAATCAAGCCTTGGAGACAGAAGGGAACCGGTCATGCAAGACAGGGCTCCATCCGTGCTCCTCAGTGGAAGGGCGGCGGAGTTGTGTTCGCTCCCGTTCCCAGAGATTACAGCTTCAAGATGAACAGGAAGGAAAAGCAGGCAGCCCTTAAGTCCGTTCTTACCGACAAGGTGCAGGGCGGCAACCTGATCGTTCTCGACGAGCTGAAGTTCGATGAGATCAAGACCAAGAATTTCGTAAACGTAATGAACAACCTCAAGGTGGTAAGCGGCCTCGTTGTTCTTGCTGAAAACGACAAGAACGTTGTTATGAGTGCAAGAAACGTAGAGAACGTAAACACCTCTCTGGTAAATGCGATCAACGTATATGACATTCTGAATGCAAAGACCCTGGTTCTGACCAAGGATGCAGTAAGTAAGATTGAGGAGGTATATGCATAATGGCTGACATTAAGTATTATGACGTGATCCTTAAGCCCGTGATCACTGAGAAGAGCATGGCTGATACGGCTGAGAAGAAGTATACCTTCCTTGTTCACGTAGACGCAAACAAGACTCAGATCAAGGAAGCTGTTGAGAAGATGTTCGACGGCGTTAAGGTTGAGAAGGTGAATACCATGAACTGCGAAGGCAAGAACAAGAGACGCGGCATGGTATACGGCAAGACCGCAAAGACCAAGAAGGCCATGGTTAAGCTTACCGCTGACAGCAAGGACATCGAGATCTACGCAGGCCTGTAATCAAAGGCCTTGACGGATTAAAGTATGCGGCGCAAAGGCGCTGCGCAAAGAATCAATCGAAAAAGGAGAAAAAACAATGGGTATTAAGTCTTACAAACCTTATACACCCTCTAGAAGACACATGACCGGTTCTGATTTCTCCGAGATCACGAAGAAGGCACCTGAGAAGAGCCTTACCGTATCTCTGAAGAAGAACTCCGGCCGTAACAATCAGGGTAAGATCACCGTTCGTCATCAGGGCGGCGGCGTAAGAACGCAGTACAGAATCGTTGACTTTAAGAGAAACAAGGATGGCATCCCTGCCATCGTTAAGGGAATCGAGTACGATCCCAACAGATCCGCAAACATCGCACTGATCTGCTATGCAGACGGCACGAAGTCTTATATCATCGCTCCTCAGGGCCTGACCGACGGCATGAAGGTGATGAACGGACCTCAGGCCGAGGTTAGGATCGGTAACTGCCTGCCTCTGTCCGAGATCCCCGTAGGTACTCAGGTACACAACGTTGAGCTGTATCCCGGCAAGGGCGGCCAGATGGTTCGCGCAGCCGGCAACAGTGCACAGCTCATGGCTAAGGAAGGCAAGTATGCTACCCTTCGTCTCCCCTCCGGTGAGATGAGAATGGTTCCTCTTGTTTGCCGCGCAACCGTAGGCGTGGTTGGCAACATCGACCACAACCTTGTCAACATTGGTAAGGCTGGACGCAAGCGTCACATGGGCATTCGTCCCACCGTACGCGGTTCCGTTATGAACCCGAACGACCATCCTCATGGTGGTGGTGAAGGTAAGACTGGCATCGGTCGTCCCGGTCCTTCCACTCCTTGGGGCAAGCCCGCTCTTGGCCTGAAGACCAGAAAGTCCAAGAAGGCTTCCAACAAGCTGATCGTAAGAAGACGCGACGGTCGGGCAATCAAATAATAGAGGAGGAAAAAGACGATGGCAAGATCACTGAAAAAAGGACCTTTCGCAGACTCCAGTCTGATGAAGAAAGTAGATGCCCTGAACGCATCCGGACAGAAGCAGGTTATCAAGACCTGGTCCCGTCGTTCTACAATTTTCCCTTCCTTTGTAGGACATACGATCGCTGTTCATGACGGCAGAAAGCACGTTCCGGTATATGTTACCGAGGACATGGTTGGTCACAAGCTTGGCGAGTTCGTTGCTACCAGAACCTTCAGAGGTCATGGCAAGGACGAGAAGAAGTCCAAGGTTAGGTAAGCAAAATCAGTTGACAACGCATGGCTGCCCGGAGAGGGCAACCGCAGGTCGGGATAATGGAACCTGACCCGTCCGGCTGCGGCATAGCCGTACCGGATGCGTTTTATTAGAAAAGGAGGACAAAATCTATGGCTAAAGGGCATAGATCCCAAATCAAGAGAGAGCGTAATGCTCAAAAGGACGTAAGACCTTCCGCAAAGCTGTCTTACGCCAGAGTGTCCGTAACGAAGGCTTGCTTCGTACTGGATGCCATCAGAGGCAAGGACGTAACACAGGCACTTGCAATCCTGGAGTACAATCCCAGATATGCTTCCAGCCTTGTAAAGAAGCTTCTGCAGTCAGCGATCGCTAACGCTGAGAACAACAACGGCATGAAGGCTGAAAACCTCTACGTTGCAGAATGCTACGCAAACAAGGGACCTACAATGAAGCGCGTTAGACCCCGTGCACAGGGTAGAGCTTATCGCATCGAAAAGCGCATGAGCCACATCACTGTAGTACTGGATGAGAAGAAGTAGGGAAAGGAGCAGAAAAATCAATGGGACAGAAAGTTAATCCTCACGGCTTAAGAGTCGGTGTTATTAAAGATTGGGATTCCAGATGGTATGCTGAGTCTGAGTTTGCTGATTATCTTGCAGAAGACTACAAGATCAGAGAGTACCTGAAGAAGAAGTTAAAGAACACGGGCGTTGCCAAGATCGAGATCGAGAGAACGTCCGACAGAGTAAAGGTTGTGATCTACTCCGCAAAGCCCGGCCTGATCATTGGACGTGGCGGCGCAGACATTGAGGCAACCAAGACCGAGCTTGCAAAGATGACTGGCAAGAAGGTTCAGGTTGACATCAAGGAGATCAAGAGACCCGACAGAGATGCACAGCTCGTTGCAGAGAACATTGCTCAGCAGCTTGAGAACCGTGTATCCTATAGACGTGCCGTTAAGAAGTGCATGGCTAGCACCATGAAGGCCGGTGCCCTTGGCATCAAGGCTGCATGCGCAGGTCGCCTTGGCGGTGCGGACATCGCTAGAAGCGAGTTCTACAGCGAGGGAACCATCCCCCTGCAGACTTTGAGAGCTGACATCGACTATGGCTTCGCTGAGGCTGATACCACCTATGGTAAGGTTGGTGTTAAGGTTTGGATTTATAAAGGCGAAATTCTTCCTACTAAAGGAGAGCCTACGGAAGGGAGCGATAAGTAATTATGTTAATGCCGAAAAGAGTTAAGCGTCGTAAGCAGTTCCGTGGTTCCATGGCCGGCAAAGCTTCCAGAGGTAATACTCTGAGCTATGGCGAGTTCGGTTTGGTAGCTACTGAGCCTTGTTGGATCAAGTCCAATCAGATCGAGGCAGCCCGTATTGCACTTACCAGATACACCAAGCGTGTTGGTAAGGTTTGGATCAAGATTTTCCCGGATAAGCCCGTAACGGCAAAGCCTGCTGAAACTCGTATGGGTTCCGGTAAAGGTAGCGTTGAGTATTGGGTAGCTGTTGTAAAGCCTGGTCGCGTAATGTTCGAGATCGGCGGAGTTCCTGAGGAATCCGCACGTGAGGCACTGCGTCTGGCTATGCACAAGCTTCCTTGCAAATGTAAGATCGTCTCTAAGGCAGATCTGGAAGGCGGTGCAGAATGAAATCGAGTAAATATTTAGAAGAGTTACAGACGAAGAATGCTGCAGAACTTGCAGCTGAGCTGGTATCTGCAAAGAAGGAACTTTTCAATCTGAGATTCCAGAACGCTACGAACCAGCTGGACAATACGGCCAGGATCAAGGAAGTTCGCAAGAACATCGCTCGCATTCAGACCGTCATGAATCAGAAGGCGAACGCGTAGAAAGGAGATCAGCCGTGGAAGAGAGAAATTTGAGAAAGACCCGTATCGGTAAGGTCGTTAGCAATAAGATGGATAAGACGATCGTGGTTGCGATCGAGGAGCACGTTGCTCATCCCCTTTACAAGAAGATCGTTAAGAAGACTTACAAGCTGAAGGCACATGATGAGAACAACGAGTGCAGCATCGGCGATACCGTTAAGGTGATGGAGACGAGACCTCTGTCCAAGGACAAGAGATGGAGACTTGTTGAGATCGTTGAGAAAGTGAAATAATTAGGAGGAAGAATCATGGTTCAGCAGGAAACTAGACTGAAGGTTGCTGATAACACCGGCGCGAAGGAACTGCTTTGCATCCGTGTTATGGGCGGCTCTACAAGAAGATATGCGCAGATTGGCGACGTGATCGTTGCTTCCGTTAAAGATGCAACACCAGGCGGCGTTGTAAAGAAGGGTGACGTAGTGAAGGCTGTTGTGGTTCGTACCGTTAAGGGCGTACGCCGTAAGGACGGTTCCTACATTAAGTTCGACGAGAATGCAGCAGTGATCATCAAGGATGACAAGACTCCCAGAGGAACCCGTATCTTTGGACCCGTTGCAAGAGAGCTCCGTGAGAAGCAGTTTATGAAGATTGTTTCCCTGGCTCCCGAAGTACTGTAAGGAGGAGGTAACCACATGGCTTCGTTGAAGATTAAAAAGGGCGAGACCGTAAGAGTCATCGCCGGCAAGAATAAGGGCGAAGAGGGCAAGGTCCTCTCCGTTGACGCAAAGAATCACAAGATCCTGGTTGAGGGCGTAAACAAGGTAACCAAGCATTGCAAGCCCTCTCAGGCAAATCCCGATGGAGGGATCATCCAGAAGGAAGCACCTCTTGACATTTCCAACGTTATGCTGGTAGTCAAGGGTCAGCCCACCAGAGTTGGCTTCAAGATGGATGGCGACAAGAAGGTTCGCTTTGCCAAGAAGACTGGCGAAGTGATCGACTGATCGGGAAGGAGGAAAATAAAGTGGCAAGACTGAAAGACTTTTACAATGACGAGATTGTTGCTGCACTGACCAAGAAGTTTGGTTACAAGAACCCCATGCAGGTTCCCAAGCTCGACAAGATCGTTGTAAATATGGGCGTTGGCGAAGCAAAGGACAACGCAAAGGCACTTGAGAACGCAGTTCATGACATGGAGCAGATCACCGGTCAGAAGGCAGTTCTCACCAAGGCAAAGAAGTCCATCGCAAACTTCAAGATCCGTGAGGGCATGGCAATCGGTTGTAAGACCACCCTGCGCGGCGAGAAGATGTACGAGTTTTTGGATCGTCTGGTAAACCTTGCATTACCTCGAGTACGTGACTTCAGAGGCGTTAATCCTAACGGTTTCGACGGCAGAGGAAATTATGCACTTGGCATCAAGGAGCAGTTCATTTTCCCTGAGATCGAGTACGATAAGATTGACAAGACCCGCGGTATGGACATCATCTTCGTTACCACGGCTAACACCGATGAAGAGGCACGCGAACTGTTAACCCTGTTCAACATGCCGTTCGCGAAACAATAAGGAGGTAAAATCTGATGGCAAAGACATCAATGAAGATCAAACAGCAGCGTAAGCCCAAGTTCTCGACGCAGGCTTACACCCGTTGCAATATTTGCGGACGCCCTCATGCCGTTCTGAGAAAGTACGGCATCTGCAGAGTTTGCTTCCGTGAACTCGCGTACAAGGGTCAGATCCCTGGCGTGAAGAAGGCAAGTTGGTAAGGAAGGAGGAAATACGAAAATGGCTATGAGTGATCCTATTGCAGATATGCTCACAAGAATCCGCAATGCAAATACTGCAAAGCATGACACGGTTGACGTTCCCTCTTCCAAGATGAAGCTGGCTATCGCACAGATTCTTCTGGATGAAGGATTTATTAAGAAGTATGATCTGATCGATGAGGGCAGCTTCAAGACGATCCGCATCACCTTAAAGTATGGTGCAGACAAGAATGAGAAGATCATTTCCGGTATCAAGAGAATTTCCAAGCCCGGCCTTCGCGTATATGCAGGCAAGGACGAGCTTCCCAAGGTTCTTGGCGGACTTGGCATCGCGATCATTTCCACCAACCAGGGCGTGATCACGGACAAGAAGGCTCGTGAGCTCAAGGTAGGCGGCGAGGTACTCGCTTTCGTTTGGTAGTAACTAATTCACATTGTAAAATAATTTAGGAGGTACGGGCATGTCAAGAATCGGTAGAATGCCAATCGCTATTCCCGCAGGCGTATCTGTGGATATAGCAGAAAATAACAAGGTAACCGTAAAAGGACCTAAGGGAACTCTCGAGAGAGTATTACCCGCTGAGATGGAGATCAAGCAGGAAGGTGCTGAGATCGTCGTAAGCAGACCCAATGACTTAAAGAAGATGAAGTCCCTTCACGGACTGACCAGAACTCTGATCAACAACATGGTTGTTGGCGTTACCCAGGGCTACGAGAAGAAGCTCGAGGTTAACGGCGTAGGTTACAGAGCTGCAAAGTCCGGCAAGAAGCTGACCTTAAACCTTGGATATTCTCATCCCGTTGAGATGACGGATCCCGAGGGTATCGAGTCTGTAGTAGAGGGCCAGAACGTGATCATTATCAAGGGTATTGATAAGGAGAAGGTTGGTCAGTACGCTGCAGAGATCAGAGACAAGAGAAGACCTGAGCCTTACAAGGGCAAGGGCATTAAGTATGCTGATGAGATCATTAGACGCAAAGAAGGCAAGACTGGTAAGGGTAAGAAATAATAAGATAAGGAGTGTATGAAGATGGTTAGCAAAGAATCCAGACAAAAAGTACGTGCTAAAAAGCACATGAGAATACGTAACCGCTTCAGCGGCACTGCTGAAAGACCTCGTCTTGCAGTGTTCAGAAGCAATAAGCACATGTATGCGCAGATCATTGACGACACCGTTGGCAACACGCTTGTAGCTGCATCCACTCTTGAGAAAGAGATCAAGGGTGAGCTTGAGCAGACCGACAACGTGGAAGCGGCAGCATATCTGGGAACCGTGATCGCAAAGCGCGCGATCGAAAAGGGTATCAAGGAAGTTGTATTCGACAGAGGCGGCTTCATTTACCAGGGTAAGATCGCAGCATTAGCAGACGCAGCCAGAGAAGCTGGCTTGGAATTCTAGGAAAGGAAGAGGAAGACATGAAACATACGATCATAGATGCAAGCCAGTTGGAACTCACCGATAAGGTTGTTACCATTAAGCGCGTAGCAAAGACCGTAAAGGGCGGACGTACCATGCGTTTCACCGCACTCGTTGTAGTTGGTGACGGCAAGGGCCACGTTGGCGCAGGTCTTGGCAAGGCAGTTGAAATCCCTGAAGCGATCCGCAAGGGCAAGGAAGATGCTGAGAAGCACATCGTTACCATCGCATTGGATGAGAACAATTCCATCACCCATGACTACATTGGCAAGTACGGCTCTGCAAACGTACTGCTCAAGAAGGCACCTGAAGGTACCGGTATCATCGCAGGCGGTCCTGCCCGCGTGGTATGTGAGCTTGCAGGCATCAAGAACATTCGTACCAAGTCTCTTGGTTCCAACAATAAGCAGAACGTCGTTCTTGCAACCATTTCGGGTCTTTCCCAGCTGAAGGCTCCCGAGCAGGTAGCAAAGAATCGCGGCAAGTCCGTAGATGAGATTTTAGCCTAGAAAGGAGCAAAATCATGGCAAAGAAGTTAAAGATCACTTTAGCAAAGTCCACCATCGGTGCTGTTCCCAAGAACAAGGCAATCGTGGAATCCATGGGACTTCGCAAGACTGGCAGAAGCGTTATTCTCCCTGACAATGAGGCAACCAGAGGTCAGATCCGTCTGGTAAGCCACATGCTCAAGGTTGAAGAAATCGAAGAGAACTAATCGATAAGGAGGTGTAAGGAAATGGAATTATCCAATTTAAGCCCCGCTGAAGGCTCAAAGCATTATGATAAATTCAGAAGAGGCCGTGGCCATGCTTCAGGAAACGGCAAGACCGCAGGTAAGGGTCACAAGGGTCAGAAGGCTCGTAGCGGAGCTCCCAGACCTGGTTTCGAAGGCGGCCAGATGCCTCTTTACAGACGTATCCCTAAGAGAGGCTTCACCAACATGAATGGAAAAGAGATCGTTAGCATTAACCTCAGTACTCTTGAGAAGAAGTTTGAGAATGGTGCCACTGTAGACGTAGAAGCACTGCTTGCAGCAGGCATCATCAAGGAAGTTAGAGATGGCGTTAAGGTACTCGGAAACGGAGAACTGACCAAGAAGCTCGACGTGAAGGTAAATGCATTTAGTGCAACCGCAAAGGAGAAGATCGAGGCTCTCGGTGGAACAGCAGAGGTGATTTAATGCTTACAACACTGAAAAACGCATTCAAGATCAAGGAATTAAGACAAAAGCTCTTATTTACTTTAGGAATGCTTGTTGTGATCCGTATCGGATCAGCGCTTCCCGCACCCGGGATCAATGGAGAGTTCATTCAGAAGTGGTTCCAGGAAAACATTGGTGATTCGTTCAGTTTCTTCGATGCGATCACAGGTGGATCCTTCAGTTCCATGGCAGTGTTGGCCTTGGGTATTAACCCGTACATCACTTCCTCCATTATCATGCAGCTGATGACAATTGCAATCCCCAAGCTTGAGGAAATGCAGAACGAAGGTGAGGACGGCAGAAAGAAGATTGCCTCCATCACCCGTTACGTCACGGTTGCCCTGGCACTTATCCAGTCCGTGGGCATGGTAATCTCGTTCGGCTATCAGGGATATCTTGATTCCTTTAATGCCATGAACGTGTGCATCGCGGTAGCGGGTCTGACCGCCGGTAGTGCATTCCTGATGTGGGTTGGCGAGCGTATCACGGAAAAGGGCATCGGAAATGGTATTTCCATCGTCCTGGTGATCAACATCGTATCTAGGATGCCGCAAGACATCGCTGGCCTGTTTGAGCAATTTGTATTTAAGGATGGCGTCGCGCCCGCCATGGCAGTACTGTCCGCACTCATTATTGTTGCAGTCATCATCGCAGTGATCGTGCTCGTGGTTCTGCTGAACAGCGCAATCAGAAAGATCCCCGTTCAGTATGCAAAGAAGATGCAGGGAAGAAAGATGGTTGGCGGCCAGACCTCCAACATCCCCCTTCGCGTAAACACCGCGGGCGTTATCCCCGTGATCTTCGCATCTTCGCTCATGCAGCTTCCGCTCGTGATCTGCACCTTCCTTGGTGTTCAGCCCGGCAGCGGTTTCTGGGGCTATGTATATGGATGCCTTAGAACAGAGTACTGGTGCAAGCCCTCTGAGATCAAATATTCAGTAGGCCTTTTGCTCTATGTAGTATTGATCGTGTTCTTCGCTTACTTCTACACCTCCATCACCTTCAATCCCATGATGGTGGCGGACAACATGAAGAAGCAGGGCGGCTTTATCCCCGGCATTCGTCCCGGCAAGCCCACCAGCGACTATCTGAACAAAGTTTTGAATTATATCATTTTTATCGGAGCGATCGGCCTTACGATCGTAGCAGTGATCCCTTACGTGTTCCAGGGTATATTCGGAGCAAAGGTTTCCTTCGGCGGCACCAGCCTTATCATCGTGGTAAGCGTTGTGCTTGAAACGCTGAAGCAGGCTGAGTCTCTGATGCTGGTACGTAACTACAAGGGCTTCCTGCAAGACTGATCAGTTTGTACTTTAAGAAACATAGCAAAGCAGGGTATCCGAACGATGAAACATTGTTCGGATTTCCTTGCCTTTAGAAAAAGGAGGATTTTCCGTATGAAGATTATCATGTTAGGCGCACCCGGCGCAGGCAAGGGCACGCAGGCAAAAATGATCGCAGAAAAATTCCAGATCCCCCACGTTTCCACCGGTGATATTTTCCGCGCCAACATCAAGAATGGCACGGAGCTCGGCAAGGAAGCAAAGAAATACATGGATCAGGGACAGCTCGTTCCCGATGAGCTGACCGTAAAGATCCTTCTCGACCGTGTGGCTCAGGCCGATTGTGCGAATGGATATGTTCTCGACGGCTTCCCTCGCACCATTCCTCAGGCCGAGGTACTTGATGAGGCACTTTCAAAGCTTGGCGAAAAGATCGACTTCGCGATCAACGTGGACGTTCCCGATGAGAACATCGTACGCAGAATGTCCGGCAGACGCGCATGCCTCTCCTGTGGCGCTACCTATCATATCGAGCACATTCCTCCCAAGAAGGAAGGCATCTGCGATGTATGTGGCCAGCCTCTGGTGCTGCGTGATGACGACAAGCCCGAGACCGTGCTGAATCGCTTGAAGGTATATCATGATCAGACGCAGCCCCTCATCGATTTCTACAGCAAAAAGGGCGTTCTTCAGTCCGTTGACGGCACCGTGGACCAGAAGGCCGTATTCGCAGCGATCGTTGCGATCCTTAGCTAAGGAAAATGAGTTTTCAAAGGTAGCCGTTTTACAAATGGTTACGAAAGGAAGTAAGAAAAATGGCAGTTACGATCAAGTCGGAACGTGAAATTGAACTGATGCGGGAATCCTGCAGGCTTCTCGCCATCGTTCACAAGGAGCTGGGCGAAATGATCCGCCCCGGCATTACTACAAAGGACATCGACGTTGCAGGCGAAGCGCTGATCAGAAAGCTCGGATGCATTCCGAACTTTAAGAACTACAACGGCTATCCCGCAAGCATCTGTGTTTCCGTCAATGACGAAGTGGTGCACGGGATCCCTACCGAGCGCAGGATCCTGCAGGAGGGCGACATTGTCAGCCTCGATGCAGGTCTTATCTACAAGGGATATCATTCCGACGCCGCAAGAACTCATGGCGTTGGGCAGATCTCTCCGGAGGCACAAAAGCTCATCGACGTAACGCGTGAAAGCTTTTTTGCAGGCGTCAAGTTTGCAAAGGCAGGCAACAGGCTTTACGAAATCTCTAATGCGATCGATGCATATATCAAGCCTTATGGCTACGGCATCGTAAGGGACATGGTTGGGCACGGCATCGGCACAAAGCTGCATGAAGACCCGCAGATCCCGAACTTCGCACAGAAGAGAAGAGGCATAAAGCTGGAAGCAGGCATGACCCTTGCGATCGAGCCCATGATCAACATGGGTGGCTGGGAAGTGGAATGGCTCGATGATGACTGGACGATCGTCACCGCAGACGGATCCCTCTCGGCACATTATGAGAACACCGTGCTTATCACGGACGGCGAACCCGAAATCTTAACACTGTGTGATTAGTATTTTGTCTTATGGAGGACATATATGTCAAAAAGCGACGTAATTGAAATCGAAGGAACTGTAGTGGAAAAGTTGCCCAATACCATGTTTCAGGTGGAATTGGAGAATGGACATCGTGTGTTGGCGCACATCAGCGGCAAGCTTCGCCAGAATTTCATCCGTATTTTGCCCGGCGACAGGGTTACCTTGGAGCTGTCTCCCTACGATCTGACCAAAGGAAGGATCATCTGGAGAGACAAGTAAAAAGCGCGGAAAAATAGGAAAAATAAAGCTTGCAAACCCAAAAGACCTATGATATAATCGAAAATGGTCGTTTTTGAAAGGAGGGTTTGAGATGAAGGTTAGATCATCCGTAAAACCGATTTGCGAAAAGTGCAAAGTCATCAAAAGAAAAGGACAGATCAGAATCATCTGCGAGAATCCGAAGCATAAGCAAAGACAAGGCTAATCACGGCGGCACGAGCGCCTATGGTGATTACTTCTTGATACTTAAGCAAATGCTTAGGAAAGATCGGAGATCTGTTCCGGTTGGGTGAAAGCCCCAATCAATTAGTAAGCACGCGCAGTTTTGCTGCGCGAAACCGCACCCGTTTGGGTGCAAACCTCATTTATATATTATATAGATGAGAGAGCAATAGGAAGCGCCCTAAGGCGCGGAAAGATGGAGGAAACAAAATGGCTCGTATCGCAGGTGTTGACTTACCTAGAGAGAAACGAATTGAGATCGGACTCACTTACATCTATGGCATCGGCAGAACCACCGCTGACAAGCTTCTTACCGAGGCTGGCGTAAATCCCGATACCAGAGTAAGAGACATTACCGACGACGAGGTGAAGAAGATCACGGAAGCCATCGAGAAGCTTGGCGTTATGGTAGAGGGTGACCTCAGAAGAGAAGTAGCGCTGAACATCAAGAGACTTCAGGAGATCGGCTGCTACCGCGGAATTCGTCATCGTAAGGGCTTGCCCGTTCGTGGTCAGAATACCAAGAACAATGCAAGAACCCGTAAGGGACCGAAGAGAACCGTTGCTAACAAGAAGAAGTAATGCACGTCTCAAGGATCAGGAAAAACAGTAACCGTAAACAAAGATGAGAAAGTAGGTTAGTTTATTATGGCAAAGAAAGTTGCAGGCGCAGCTGCTAAGAAGACAGTAGCTAAGAAGCGCGTAAAGAAAAACGTTGAACGCGGACAGGCACACATTCAGTCTTCCTTTAACAACACGATCGTGACGTTAACGGATACGGAAGGCAATGCTCTGAGCTGGGCAAGTGCAGGCGGTCTGGGATTTAGAGGTTCAAGGAAATCTACTCCATATGCGGCACAGATGGCAGCAGAAACTGCTACCAAGGCTGCTCTGGTACATGGACTGAAGTATGTTGACGTATTTGTAAAGGGCCCCGGCTCAGGCCGTGAGGCAGCGATCAGAGCACTCTCCGCAAGTGGCCTGGAGGTTGTCAGCATTAGTGACGTAACTCCCGTTCCTCATAACGGATGCCGTCCTCCTAAGAGACGTCGCGTTTAGGCGAGGAGGCACGAAAACAAGCAGCTGCGTAGCAGATATTTGTTTTCGCCCGACGAAGCCACGAGAGAATTGGGATGCACGGAGTGCATGCGCTGCATGGCAGCGTAATTCTCGAGTGCAGATTAGTTAATCATCTGGATGAAGGCGTCAAAGTGGCGTTGTAAACAGACAAGAAAGGAAAAATAAAAAATGGCAGTAAATCGCACACCCGTATTAAAGAGATGCAGATCCTTGGATCTTGAGCCTGCTTACCTGGGCTACAGCAAGACCTCCAAGAGAAAGAACCCCAGAGCAGGCAAGAAGATCAGTGAATATGGTCTTCAGCTTCGCGAGAAGCAGAAGGCAAAGTTCATCTATGGCGTGCTCGAGAAGCCTTTCCGTAACTACTACGAGAAGGCAAACAGAATGAAGGGCATGACCGGTGAAAACCTTATGGTAATGCTCGAGAGCAGACTGGACAGCGTAGTGTTCAGAATGGGCTTCGCAAGAACCAGAAGAGAAGCCAGACAGATCGTTGGTCATCAGCACGTACAGGTTAACGGAAAGCCCGTACAGATCCCTTCTTATCTTGTAAAAGCAGGCGACGTGATCGAGATCCGCGAGAAGGCAAAGTCCATGCAGAGATATAAGGACATCCTTGAAGTAACCAGCGGAAGGCTCACTCCCGAGTGGATGGACGTAGACATCGAAGGCCTCAAGGGTACCATCAAGAATCTTCCTACCAGAGAGATGATTGACGTTCCCGTGAACGAGATGCTCATCGTCGAGTTGTACTCCAAGTAATCAAAAGTCACAGATCTTCTTCAGGCAGCCGCATATACGAGCTGCCTAAGAGTTTTTAATCCCATAAGGAGGGCGTTGCAGTGTTTGATTTTGAAAGACCCAATATTGAGGTTGCTGAGATTTCTGAAGACAAGAAGTATGGCAGATTCGTTGTAGAGCCCCTCGAGAGAGGTTACGGCATTACCCTTGGAAATTCCTTAAGAAGGATCATGCTTTCCTCCCTGCCCGGCGCGGCAGTAAGCCAGGTGAAGTTTGACGGCGTTCTGCATGAGTTCAGCTCCATCCCCGGCGTAAAAGAGGATGTTTCTGAGATCATCATCAACTTAAAGAGTCTTGCGATCAAGAATCACAGTGAGACCAATGAAGCAAAGACTGCTTATATTGAGTTTGAGGGAGAGGGCGTTGTGAAGGCATCTGACATCCAGGTGGATTCCGACATTGAGATCCTCAATCCCAACCTTACCATCGCTACCCTGAGCGGTAAGAACACCAAGCTTTACGTTGAGCTTACCATCACCAAGGGCCGCGGCTACGTAAGCGCAGACAAGAATAAGAACGACGATCTTCCCATCGGCGTGATCGCCATCGATTCCATTTACACTCCCGTTGAGAGAGTAAACGTAACCGTTGAGAACACCCGTGTAGGCCAGATCACCGATTTTGACAAGCTGACCCTTGACGTATTCACCAATGGTACGCTTGCTCCCGACGAGGCAGTCAGCCTCGCCGCAAAAGTGCTCAGCGAGCACTTAAGCCTCTTCATCGATCTTTCCGAGACCGCAAAGTCTGCAGAAGTGATCATTGAGAAGGAAGACAACGAAAAGGAAAAGGTGCTTGAGATGAGCATCGACGAACTGGAGCTTTCCGTTCGTTCCTACAACTGCTTAAAGCGTGCCGGCATCAATACCGTGGAGGAGCTCACCAACAAGACTCCTGAAGACATGATGAAGGTTCGCAACCTTGGTCGTAAGTCCCTTGAGGAAGTGCTGGCAAAGCTTAAGGAGCTTGGCCTGCAGCTCAGCCCCAGCGACGACAACTAAGTTAAGTACATGTGATCAATTCCGCCGGGTAAGACCGAACGGCGCCGCGGAATTTATCTCTATAAGAAACCACAAATAAGTTTCGCGTTCGGTAAGTAAGTCCAAAGAGCGTGGCCGGACGTACCAGAAATGGAGAAAGGATTTTAGTCATGGCAATGTACAGAAAATTGGGAAAGACTTCTTCCCAGAGAAAAGCACTTCTTCGTAACCAGGTAACCCAGCTGCTTTGGCACGGCAAGATCGTGACCACCGAGGCAAGAGCCAAGGAAGTTAAAAAGATCGCTGAGGGCCTGATCGCAATCGCCGTTAAGGAGAAGGACAACTTCGAAATGGTAAAGGTAACCGCTAAGGTTCCCATGAAGGACAAGGACGGCAAGCGCGTAAAGGAAGTTGTTGACGGTAAGAAGGTGACCAAGTTTGATACCGTTGAGAAGGAGATCAAGAAGGATCTTCCTTCCAGACTGCATGCAAGACGTCAGATGCTCAAGGTTCTTTATCCTTGTGTTGAGGTTCCTACCGAGAACAAGGGAAGAAAGAGAGGCACCAAGGAAGTTGACCTCGTTGCAAAGATGTTTGATGAGTACGGCACCAAGTACGCAAACCGCAACGGTGGTTACACCAGGATCGTAAAGATCGGACCTCGTAAGGGCGACGCAGCAATGGAAGTTATTCTTGAGCTGGTTTAATTTGAGGATCCCAAGAGCCATGACGAAAGTCATGGCTCTTTCTATGTGCAGAAGTTTAGGAAATCTTAAACCGTCCAGGCCTTTTCGCGGGGCCTTTTTTACGTTATGCTATTTTTATGGAATCTAATGGAGGTGACATTGATGCGGCAAGTCCTAAGAAGAAAACTATGCATACTCATGTGTCTTATACTGCTTCTTTCGCTTTCTGCCTGCAAGGGAGGAGGCACGACAACGCAGGGACAGGGCCCCGCGGAAAGTTCGGGTGCGCTCAGTGAGGACTTATCGAACTTTCTCGTTGATGTTGACTGGGCCGCCGTTGATACTGCGGACTGGCAGGACAATACCTTGGACCTGTACGAAGCCGCAACCATTCGTGACGTCACCTTCCAAACGCTCAAGGACACCGTTTGCGACGGGGAATTTTCAGATGATTACATGATCGCGGCTCGAGGCGCGATGCATTTTTGCAAGCGCTATGACAGGAATCCCGCGGAAGGACCAGGGGCGGTATTTCAATATGACGCCATGATGGAGATCTCGCGAGATGGGAGCGTCAAGGAAGGCATTGTAAACTTGGAAAGCCTGCCGGAAGACACCCGAATCCAGCGCTTTGGCATGACCTCTGGCTCATCGCGGCTCTGGGCAGTGTACAAGGATCCAGCAAACGACAAAGCAAGGCTCTTTCGAGAGTTTAGCGAAGAGGGCAACGTCAGTCAAAACAGCAAGGTAATTTCAATAAGCTTTTTGAACCCTGGTGGTGAGAACATCCGTGGCTTCTTGCTCGATCATAAGAACCGCATCTATCTTTTGACCTATACCTACAGTTTCAAAGAAGATGCTTACTACGTAGATTCTGATTACAATTTTTATGTTGCGTCGCCGGAAGGAGAAAAACTCTTCGAAACCTCTTTTACGATCGATCTGAGTGATAGCGTGATGCCATCTCTCGTGCAGCTTCCAGGCGGTGAAGTTGGCGTTTCCTACTTCGAAGGGGAGGGTAGTAATCGAAAGTATACTCTTTCTACCTATGACGAAGGGAAAAAGGACCTGAAGGTCTTAGGCGCGCTGGATGCTTCCTATCTGCAATGTTACGCATTGACGCTCTCTGCAACGGGAGACTTGCTTTCCGTACATTCCGCGGGTGTGACATTAACAAATCCGCAAACCAAAGAAGAGACGCAGATTTATACCTGGAAGAACCATGGCATGCGCGTACAGGGAGCATCCATGGTGACAAACGCCTATGATAGCGTCATCGATTTATTTTTCCGCGACGGCAGGGGCATGCATTTCATATCACTGAAACCTGTGACGGAGCAGCGCCCCATTGTAAATTTGGTCCTCGCAGCCAGCAGCGTTAACGCTGATTCGATGCAACTTGCCGCGAACCAATTTAATCAAAAGTATCCGAGCTATCATTTGGAAATTGAGAAGAAGGGTTACGAGAATCAAAGACTCCTTTCCGAGTTGATCGCGGGAGACGGGCCAGTTTTGATCGATACAAACCTGACGGGATTTGAAACCCAGCAAAAGCTATGGGAGCCCCTTGGCGGCGCATTGGAAGCCATGGGATTAACTTCGGAGCTGGAGCCGTTAGCACTGGAATGCGGGAAGATCGACGGAGAGACCTATGGTATCGTAACGAACTTCACAATTGAAACGCTCTTAACCATCGATCCCGCAACCAAGGGTTGGAATTACGATGCCTTTCTAGAGTACCTGCAGACACATCAAAACTGTAAGTGGCTCTATAACGATTATAACGATAATGACGGTACGCTTTTCATTAAGCGCTTCTGGCAGCATGGCTTAAACGATGGCTTTTTATTCGACGGGGAAAAGCGGGAGAGTTACATTGACTCGGATCGTTTTCGTGCCATCTTAAAGCTGGCGAGTGAAAAATGCCAGAGCATAAATGGAGAGGATTACGCTTCTGCATATGAAAAACTCCTTTCGGGAGACGAACTCTTTAATCTCGTTTTCTTTTATAAACCAGACGACTTTTCCCTCTGCCGCATTCTTTACGGGGATGATGTTATCTTCGCTGGAGAGCCCATGGAAAATGGTTCTGCGCATGTGATCAGCAGTGTCTGCGTGTTCGCCGTGCGTAAGAATGCCAGCTTGGACGAAAAGAAGGGGGCGCTGCTCTTTTTCAGGGAGCTTTTGTCCTATGAAAATCAATTGGAAGCATCTAAGGAGCTGAATTTCAAGTTCAGCGTTCGCAAGGACGTCCTGCGCGAAAATTTTATGAGCCTGACGGGGGATGCGTATACGACCAGTGGCTCCTTTGGCACCGTGACTGGCATCCAACTTGGAGACAAGGCAGATCCCGAGAAGGATTATCAAAAGTTTCAGGAGGTCTTGTCAGAGGCCGTGCCTGTAACCTATCTGCCCAAGGAACTCTCTAACATCTTTTACGAAGAATTGGATCCTTACTTTGAAGGCACCATCGACGCAGACCGCATGATCCAACAGTTCAACAGCCGCGTTACGTTATACCTACAAGAACAATGATCTCGAAGAGGATGACAATGAACAAATCCGGTAAACTTAAAAACCGCATATATTTCTTGCTTTTGGGCATCCTCATGACAATGCTGCTCTCTGGATGCGCGCGCGGTGAAAGTGACATGAAGCAAACCATTTCTACTGCAAAGGATAAGGAAGTGGTCCTTCGTGAGTTTTCTTTTCTCGATACTGCTACGGGTGCTTGGAAGGACAATTCCCTGGATGCCTACAGCGCGAAATTCCAATGCTCTCTTGCGTTCCCGGTTCCAGAAGGATACGTCAAAATGACAAGCGGTGTCTTGCACGCGGAGACTAGGGCCTATGCTTCGCTGCATTATTGGGAACAAACGTCTAGAATGGGAAAGAGCGAGTACGGCATCATCGAAGATGACGGGGTATACCGCGATAGCGATCTTTCGCTGAGAGGGAATGTGAACAATGTCCTCGGCACGGATCACATGACCTTTAGCTATACGGAAGAGCAGTCTGACGAAAGGTATGTGTATCATTTTTGGGAGACCGACGAAAACGGTACTGTCCTTTGGGAGTTTTACGCGGACTTTCTCGATCATGCAAGGAAAATGAATGCAGATGCACCTTTTACGGACAAAGACGGCAATCTGCATTTCCTCGCATCATATTACACGGAGCGAAAATACACCTACTATGTTGTCAATACAAAAGGAGAAGTACTGGCGTGCTTTCCGCTAGAGGACAAAGTGGATCGTAAAGAAGCGGTTTACGCGCTGATCATGGGCGCAGACGGTAACGTATATATAAAACGCCATGTTTATGGCGGCAAGGAGTTGGATGATGAAGATCTTTACAGGATCGACCTTGAGACGGGAAAAGAAGAGGTGATCCTGTCCCGCAGGAAGTTCATGCCAGACAGTAAGAATTACTTCCCGTTAGACGACAAAAAGCTCCTATACGTTAGCCCTGCGGGAGTGTTCCGCTGTAACTACGACTGGACGGATTCCGAGCAGCTCTACCTATGGAGCAATCACGGGATTTCAGCAGACTACGGCTATGCCTATGTCAGGAGGAATGGTGAGATTGCCGTAAGCTACAATGACGGGACTGCTACGAACTACATGGTGCTTGCGCCAACCACGGAGCAGGTTGAGATTCATGAGGTGATCCTTGCCGTTACGCCATTTCGAAGACAGTATTATGAGCGCGCTGCAGCGCTTTTTAACCGAAAATACCCGGCCTATCATGTGGAAATCAAATCTGATTATGATCAAACAAGGCTCCTGGCGGAGCTGACGACCGGTAATGGTCCAGTCCTTGTGGATGCCAGTGCTACGGGTTTTCGCGCGCAGGAAAAGCTCTGGGAGCCGTTAGATGGTCTTTTGGAGTCTGCTGGCATGCGAGAAGCGCTTTTGGACAACCCCTTGGAATTCGGAAAGATTGATGGCGTCACCTATGGCTTTGTCTCGGACTTTAGCATAAAAACCCTTGTGGTTCTAGGCTCGGAGATAAACCAGTCGGAATGGACCTATGATGAATTCCTTAAAAGGGCTGCAGACCCCAAGATCAAGGCAGTCTTTCAGCCGACGAAGGGAAACATTGGCGGTAAAACTCTCGTGGAGAGCTATTTCATGCACGGCCTGCAGGAAAATTTCCTTTTGGATCCCACCAGCCTCAAATCGTGCCTTAACAAGAAAAATCTGGAACAGGTGCTAAACCTCGCTGCGGAAAAATGCCATGACGAGGGGTACGGGGAGGATTGGTACGAAGCCTTTCGAAGTGGTGAGGTGCTCTGCGCGCAAGTGCATGCAAGCAACTTAAGCACCTTCTCCGTCCAAAGGGAGCGATATGGAGAGAACATCTCTTACATTGGCTATCCCACAAAGGATGGCGGCAGGCACTTCATGGAAGCGTACCATCCCATTTGTGTTTGTACCACGGCACCTGAAGAAGATAAGATCGTAGCCTATACGTTTATTCGGGAACTTTTGTCTCATGAAGGACAAACCGCGACCGCAGAGCGCAACATTAATTTCGGGATCAGCGTCCGCAAGGACATGTTTGAAGAACAAGTGCAGTCCTATATTGACAAGCAGACCGAACTCATCGCCTGGATGGGGAAGGACGGCCTCGAGAAGACGAAAAAGCAACTCGAGGAGGACCGTATCCTTTATCGTAAGCTCGTGGAGGAGGCCGTTGTTGCATATGAAATGCCGCCCGAGTTAGACGATGTTTTGGACGAGGAATTCACGGCCTACTTTCAGGGAAACATTACCAAAGACGCTCTGGAAGACCATGTCGAAAATCGCGTGCGACTGTACTTAAGCGAAACGGAATAATCACTAAACAATTCTGGAGTATCCAATGGGGATCCTGACAACTTCCGAGAATATTGCGGAGTCCTTTGATTTTATCATGTATTATTGCACGCTGGAGGAGTATTTAGGCGCCACGGCTTCTGAAAATGAATACGGAAAAAGATACACCACGCTGGCATCATTTTTTGTGTATGAGGAAGTGCTTAACAAGCAGATTTTCGATACCGAGAAACCATTCCTTACCCTGCGGGGCAATTTAAGCTCAGGGAATGCCGCAGAGCGTTTTAAGGAATATTATTACACGGAAGAGCAAAAGGCTAATCTGAAAAGGCTGATCGATGAAGCGGTTCCGGTGACGAAAGCGCAAAAGGTCATATTCGACATGCTCATGGAGGAGATGGAGGGCTATTTACAAGGTGGGAAAACGCTGGATGCCACGTGCGAAATCCTGCAAAATCGAGTAGAATTGTACTTAAAGGAACAGAAGCAGTAAGAAATCGAGTAGGGTTGAATGCCTTACTCGATTTTTCTTTATAAAAATCTAGAGTTATGTTATAATATACTATCTATGGCCACAGGAAGGAAGAATTTGCTTTGTTATATATTATGCGGCATGGCCGCACGGATTGGAACGCACAATACAGACTGCAGGGCGGTACGGACATCCCCCTAAATGAGGAGGGCCGCGCCATGGCCCGCGAGGCAGCCTTGAAATATAAGGACATTCCCTTTGACATTTGCTTTGTTTCACCCCTGCAGAGGGCGCGGGAGACGGCGGAGATTCTACTTAAGGGACGGGACATTCCCATGATCGTGGACGATCGCCTTCGTGAGATGAGTTTTGGGATTGGAGAGGGTACGGATCATGTTTTTGAGAAGCCGGATTGCCCGCTCTACAACCTTTTTAAGGACCCTGAACACTACATACCGCCCGAGGGCGCGGAGAGCTTTGAGGAGCTCTATGCGCGGACGGGAGAATTCCTAGAAGAAAAGGTGCAACCCTTGCTCGATCAAGGGAAGACCGTACTCATTATCGGGCATGGCGCCATGAATACCTCCATCGTGAACCGTTACCGCGGCATCCCACTAAAGGACTACTGGAGCACCTCGTACAAGAACTGTGAATTGATCCGACTGGAATAAAGGAATAACGACATGAGCATCGTGAAAACGGAAAATGTTGTATATGAATATCAGCGCCTGGACGAAGAGGGGAACGTGGAAGGCGTGACCACGGCAGTGGATCATGTGTCCCTGGACGTCAAGGAGGGCAGCTTTATCGCCATCCTTGGGCACAATGGCTCTGGAAAGTCCACTCTTGCCAAGCACATTAACGCGATCCTTTCGCCTAAAGAGGGTTCCGTTTGGGTGGACGGGCTGGACACCGCGCAGGAAGAGAACCTCTGGGAGGTGCGAAGCCGCGCCGGCATGGTCTTTCAGAATCCCGACAACCAGATCATCGGCCAGGTGGTCGAAGAGGACGTGGGTTTTGGCCCTGAAAACATGGGCGTCCCCACGAAGGAGATTTGGGAGCGCGTGGAGGAAAGCCTGCGCGCCGTCGGCATGTATGAATACCGCAAGCACTCCCCAAATAAGCTTTCCGGCGGCCAGAAGCAGCGCGTATCCATCGCAGGCGTGCTGGCCATGCATCCCAAGGTGATCGTGCTGGATGAGCCGACCGCCATGCTAGATCCCACGGGCCGCAAGGAGGTCATCCGCGCAGCCAGGGGCCTCAACCAGGTAGAAGGCGTAACCGTCATTTTGATCACCCACTACATGGAGGAAATCGTCCACGCAGATCAAGTTTTTGTCATGGACCACGGCAAGATCGCCATGCAGGGCACGCCCCGCGAGATCTTTTCCCAAGTGGAACGCCTCAAGGAACTTCGCCTTGCCGTGCCGCAGGTCACGCTCCTTGCCCATGAACTGAAACAATCCGGAATTCCGCTCCCCGACGGTATATTAACCCGAAAGGAGCTTGTCGAAGCTCTTGTCGCATACAAAAATTCGCAAAAGTAAGACAAATGGCCACTTGACATAGGCCAATGAGGTACGCTTATGCCGATCCAGATTGAACACTTAACACATATCTATGGTGACGATACGACGCTTGCCGTCAAGGCTCTTGATGACATTAACCTGACCATTTCGGACGGGGAATTCATCGGCCTGATCGGGCACACCGGTTCGGGAAAGTCCACGCTGGTGCAGCACCTGAACGGACTGTTGAAGGCAAGCTCCGGAAGTATATTATTTGATGGCCAGAACATCTACGACAAAGGCTATGACCTCAAAGCTCTGCGCAGCCAGGTGGGGCTGGTTTTCCAGTACCCGGAGCATCAGCTGTTTGAGATCGACGTCTTTTCTGACGTGTGCTTTGGACCAAAGAACCTTGGCCTTTCCGAGGAAGAAGTAAAGGAGCGCGCGACGAAGGCGCTAGAGAGCGTCGGAATCCCGAAAGAACTCTACAATCAGTCGCCCTTTGATCTTTCCGGCGGTCAAAAGAGGCGCGTAGCCATCGCAGGCGTGCTTGCAATGGACCCCAAGGTGCTCATTCTCGACGAGCCCACCGCGGGGCTCGATCCGCAAGGCCGCGAGGAAATCCTAGACCTCATCAAGGGCCTTCAGACGAAGAGCCACATGACGATCCTCCTTGTCTCCCACAGCATGGAAGACGTGGCGGAATACGTCGACCGCATCCTCGTCATGAACCACGGCCGCGTTGTTTATGACGGCACTCCCAAAGAGGTCTTTGCGCATTACAAGGAGCTTGAGGACATCGGCCTTGCCTGCCCCCAGGTCACATATGTCTGCCACGACCTTCACGACGCAGGCTTTGACGTCGACCTCACCGCAACCACAGTGGATGAGGCAAAGGAATCAATACTTCGGGCACTGGGCTGAATACTTACCAGCATATTCTGACTGCTGACTCGGGGTTGTTTGGATGATCCCCCTCAGGGACGCTCTCGCTCTGAGTTCGGCGTATCGGTACATAAGGTGTCGCCTTCGAACATGCCACGCTGTGTCATTTTCGAAGGCATACGCCACCTAAGTACCGACGCCTAGGAACTAAGCCCTGAGGGGGAAACATCCAAACTCCCCTCGAGGTATCCCGATATTCGTCAAACTGAACGGGATATGCAGGGAAATAGTCCAAACCAAGCCATTTCGATACACGAGGACCACAATGTTACGAGACATCACACTAGGGCAATACTATCAAACCGATTCCGTGATTCATCGCCTGGATCCGCGCGTCAAGCTCGCGGGAACCCTGGTCTATGTCATCACGCTCTTTTTTTACAAGAATTTCGTGGGCTATGCCCTCGCCATCCTCTTTTTGGCCCTGGTCATCCGTCTCTCCAAAGTGCCATTTAAGTTCATGGTACGAGGCATGAAATCCATCCTGTTCCTTCTCATGATCACCGTGCTTTTCAACCTGTTCTTAACCCCGGGCACGCCCGTCGTGTCCTTTTGGAAACTTCATATCACGCAGGAAGGCACCGCACTTGCCGTTTCCATGGCACTTCGCCTTACGCTCCTCGTGATCGGCTCATCCCTTATGACTCTCACGACCACGCCGAACAACCTCACGGACGGCATGGAAAAAGGGATGGGGTTCCTACGCATCTTCAAGGTTCCCGTACATGACGTCGCCATGATGATGTCCATTGCGCTGCGCTTCATCCCGATCCTTCTTGAAGAGACCGACAAGATCATGAAAGCGCAGATGGCCCGCGGCGCCGACTTTGAAAGCGGCAACCTTATCAAGCGCGCCAAAGCGCTGGTCCCTTTGCTTGTTCCGCTCTTTGTCTCCGCATTTCGCCGTGCCAATGACCTTGCCATGGCCATGGAGGCTCGGTGCTACCGCGGCGGCGACGGAAGGACCAAGATGAAACCCCTGAAATACAAAGGCCGTGACTTTACGGCCTATGCAATCCTGCTCTTTTTCATGGTTTTCAGCATCTGGGCCGGGCGCCTTCGCCTTCCCATGCTGATGGTGGGAATTGTGCAGTAACATAGCCGCAGCCTGCACCAAAGCCCATGACTAAGTGCCATCGCAACTGCTGCTGCAGTTGCTGACGATGTCGGAATCGGAGGTATGATCACATGGCTGAACGTGAAACGGAAAACGAAATAAAGCGCATCCGCCTTTGGGTCTCCTACGACGGCACGAATTACCACGGCTGGCAGATCCAGAACAATGGCGTCACCATCGAAAGCGAGCTGAACCGCGCCTTGTCGGACCTCTACGGACAGGACGTCAAGGTGATCGGCGCAAGCCGCACGGATGCCGGCGTGCATGCCCTTGGCAACGTGGCGGTATATGACACCGAAAGCCCCATCCCGGCCGAGAAGGTCTGCCACGCCTTAAATGCAAGGCTTCCAGAGGACATCCGCGTGACGAAGTCCGAGGAAGTGCCCGTGGACTGGCATCCCAGAAAATGCGCGAGCCGAAAGACCTACGAGTATCGCATCTACCTGGGTGAGATCCTGCCGCCCGTAAAGCGCCTCTATTCTCATCACGTGTACCGCCCGCTGGACGTCGAGGCCATGCGTAAGGCCGCAGCATATCTTGTCGGCGAGCATGATTTCAAGAGCTTTTGCCAGGAAAACACCCAGGCGCTTTCCACCATCCGCACGGTATATTCCATCGACCTGATCCTGACCTCGGAGTCTGCAGTTCCGCAAAATGCTGCGCAGACGACCAACGAACAAACGTCCAACGCGAAGGCACCCGCTGCGCAGACGACCGACGCGAAGGCACCCGACGCGAAAAGCAGGCTCCCATTTTCTGGCGAACTGATCCTTCGCATCACGGGCAACGGATTTCTTTACAACATGGTGCGTATCATCACAGGAACGCTTCTTGAGGTTGGCGTCGGACGGTATACACCAGAGGAAGTCGCAAGGATCCTCGAGAAGAAGGATCGCGCGGCCGCGGGCCCCACGGCACCTGCCAAGGGCCTGACACTTGTGAAGTACGAGTTTCCCGAGAACGAACCAACCGCTGGCGAACCAGCGGAGGAATAGACTGAAAGAACGAAACAACCGCTGGCGGACCAGCGGAGGAATAGACTGAAAGAACGAACCAACCGCTGGCGAACCAGCGGAGGAATAGACTGAAAGAACGAACCAACTGCTGGCGAACCAGCGGAGGAATAGGCCGAAAGAATGACAGAGAGGTGAAGAAATAAAGGGGGAAGCAAGCTATGGGAAAAACGGATGATCTTGAAGCAATGCAACAGAAAATGACACAGCTGGAAGCCGAGCGCGTGGTTTTGGCTTCAAAGAAATACTGCCTGATGCTCTCGACGCAGACCATGATGCTCGTTGCGTGCATCGGTGCATTCTGCGTTTATGCACTGTATGAGAACGGCAAGCACAACATGCGACTCATGAATGATCGTGCGGCATATTTCGACTGGATCTTTGCCGCGATCTTAGGCATCGTGGCAGCCTTTTGGATCGTATATTCCATCAAGAAACGCCGCGAGTTCAATGCGGAGGTTCAGGCTCTGATCGCGTCCGGCACCGTACCGAGTGCCCTCGCCGAAACCTTTGTGTCCTGGGAAGCGCCCAAGAAGGCCGCTGACGTTAGGATCAAGTACCCGATCGAGATTTTCGAAACCCTCACGCCAGAGGAGCTCGGGCATGCCGATGACGAGTGGGATGGGCTGGCTCTGGTACCAACAGATCGCTTTGTAAGGCTCTACACCGTGATCCAGCCCTTTACGGATGAAAAAGTATATGAGGTCTACGTGGAGGTCCGCTACATGGATTCCATTCCGACCAAGTCGCTTCTTTATGACGTGGACGAACAGATATACAATGCCGTGAACGAACTTAAGTTTTCCTCTGATGAGATGTCAGCCTTTAAGGATGCCGCCAGAGAAGTCATTCGTAAAAAGATGTTGGAAAATTTCCCCGACCTATACATTAATGAGATCTGCCTGGCAGCGATACGCATCGAGTAGCTTTATTCTAAATGCTCTGCATTTTGGAGAATGCCATGGAAAATTTTGAAGATCGCAGAAAAAAGTATTCCGAAGAGCGCAAGATGGAAGAAGAGGATCTTCGGGATCTACAGGAAAAACTGAAAAAATCGGAAGAAGAGCTCCTTTATCAAGAAGCCTGGCGGCGCCTTCGAAAGAAGCCCAAGTACTGCTTTGCCCTTTCCAACGATGGTATATTACTTCTCCTTGTCGCAGGCGGGTGGCTTGTCTTCGCGTTGCTTCGCATGGGCCTTGTTAAGTTACTCTTTCGCGGAAAGGAAAGCGCGCTGCAGACCGTTTGGATCGTGGTCGGCATGGCCGTATTTGCCATCGCATGGATCGTGATCTCACTGATCCTAAGGCGAAAGCTCAAGGAAGAGGCGAAGGCGCTTGCTGCCTCCGGTGAGATCAAGATCGAAGACCTTATCCCGCCCATGGACATGGACTACCTTCCTAAGCCCCAAAAGAAAAGGGCCAGCGAAGTGGAGATCGAATTCCCGATCGAAAGCTTTGAAACCTTGTCCGAAATGGACTTTGACCTTGCCCAAGAGGAATGGGATCGCCTTGACCAGACCGTGACAGAGAAATTCTGCCGCATGCCCGTCATCATGCAACGTTTCGAGGCGCAGGCAGTGTTTAATGTCTTCATCGAGCTTCGCTATGAGGACACTTATCCCAATTACAGGCTTCTTAGAAAGACCTGCGATGAAATCCAAAAAGCCCTTTCAGAGCTTTGCTATCATGCCGAAACGGGTATGCAGGAGTATAAGAAAACAGCCACGGATATCGTGCGCGTGATCGTGCGAAATCACTTCCCTGGCTTAAAAATAAGGGAAGTCTGCATCGCAGTAAAGCAGATTGCTTGAATTTATTGGCAAATTCACGTTGACAGACCGCACTGGAGCGTATAAAATAAGGGTACGCGAAAATGTTACAGAATTGTTACGAAGATATTTAACACGCGAAACAATTTGGTCTGTACGATAGGATGAGCGAATGAAGAAAGTTAAGATAAGGATCAAACAAATCATGTTCCTTGCCCTTGCGGCAACGGTGCTTTCCCTCTTAAAACCGATGACTGCGAACGCCGTTCCGTATGCTTCCGTGGATGTTGAAAGTGATGTTACGTCCGCGCAGGACGATACGGCAGCCCTGCAGGGTAAGGCGGTGGAAGGCGCCGTAAACGGCGAAACCGACCTGTCAGAGCAGGATGCGGAAGAAATGGCGAATGAATATGCCGACCTTGCCATTGCAAAGGTGGACAGCTACGTCAACGTGCGCGACCTTCCGAGCACGGACGGCAAGATCCTTGGCAAGATCTATAACGGCGCCGTCGCCCACGTCATTGAGACTGCCGGCGAAGACGACGATTGGTTCCACGTGACCAGCGGCAGCGTGGAAGGCTACATCAAGGCAGAGTATTTTATCTACGGCAACGATGCGGCCGAAGTCATCGAGGATTACGTAACGCGCTATGCCATCGTGAACGTGACGCGTCTGAATGTGCGTAAGGAAAACACCACAGACTCAAAGCGCATCGGATACCTTGACCGCAACGAAAGAGCCAAGATCGTTGAAAACCTTGGCGACTGGCTGAAGGTGGAATATACCGAAGGTGCAACGGGTTTTGTCGCGGCACAGTACGTGGACGTGACGGAGGAATTCACCTACGCCATCTCCATCGAGGAAGAACGTGCCGAGATTGCACGTAAGAAAGCCCTTGAGGAGCGCAAAAAGCAGGAGGAAGCCGAGGCGGCGGAGCAACTCGCACGCGCGCAGGCCGCTGCGACGCAAAACGGCGAGGGCCAGGCAACAGACGGCACCCAGACTGCAGACCCCACTCAGACAGACAATACCCAACAGACAGCACCCGCAACGCCCGGGATCACGCCGCCGGCCGCATATACCACAAATGACGAGCTTCGTGATTCCCTTGTGGAATATGCCCTCCAATTTGTCGGTAACCCTTACGTCAACGGCGGCAACAGTCTCACAAACGGCACGGACTGCTCCGGCTTTACCAAGCTGATCTATGCGGAGTATGGGTATTCCCTCGGCAGAACGCCGGCAAACCAGCTCGCGAACGCAGGTCGCAGCATTGATTACAGCGAGATCAAGAAGGGCGACATCATCTGCTACAGTACCAACGGCGGCGTAAGCTGCACGCACGTGGCCATTTACATTGGCGATGACATGGTCGTACATGCCGCAAACCGCAAAAAAGGGATCTGCACCATGAAGGCAAAATACAGCACGATCATGGGTGTGAAAAATGTCATAGATTAAAAAATACTTTCTTTTTTGCCGATTTTATAGTATGATGCCATTAGATTGTGCGATTGGCATCATATGATGGCAACGGCACAAAGGTAAGGAGGATTCAAAGATTATGAAAAAGATGAGTTTTGTAACGAAGGCTTTGGTCCTGCTCCTGATGGGCGCCATGCTCGCAGGCTGCAGCGATGACAAGCCCGCAAAGGAAGCTGAAAAGACGGAGGAATCCGTATCTAAATCTGAAGAGAGCAAGAAATCTGAGGAGAGCAAGACCGAGGAAAACAAGACCGAGGAAAGCACTTCGGCACAAAATACCGAGGAAACCTCTGAGACCCAGAATTTTGGCGGCGGCTCTGAAGTGAACGGCGGTGGCATCGGCGACGAAGAGCTTGAGGCAAAGTACGAGGAGTACTTCAAGAACTTCGATTTTGACGGCAAGAAGATCTCTTTGGTATATAGCGGAGACCTTGGCATGGGCACTGAGTCGACCATGACGATGGAGTTTGGCGCTAAGAATGGTTCGTCACTGCTTTACATTGCGGCACCTGCGAGCTCCGGCGCAACCAATTCCTGCACGATCTATTTCTTAGAGGACAAGTCTGCATACCTTGGGATCTCCATCGCGGGCGAAGGAGATGAATATTACAAGACCGCCAAGCTTGATGACGAGACCTTTGATTCCATGAATCTTGCAAGTGGCCTTGTAGACCTTGATAATTCGGAAAAAGGTGATATGGATCTGGTTTACGCAGGCGAGAAGACGATCGACGGCGTTCTCTATGACGAGCTTTACCAGAACGATCCCGAGGCTGGCGAAGACCCTAGCACCAGAATCTATGTTTACATGGACAAGAAGACTGGTGAACTTGCCAAGATGAAGAGCACCCTTGAGGGCGAAGAGATGTTCATCGACATCCTTCCCTTGGACACTATCAAGCTTCCCGCCGAGTTTGACAACGCACAGGAGCAGGAAGCAGAAGACTTCACCTACACCATGGCATTTGCTATGCTTGGCGTGATGATGGGTGGCGGCGAATAAGCCTCGTTTCACTTCTGAAAGTAGAATCATGACAAAAGGTGTCGCACGTTCTGCGGCACCTTTTTTTCGAAGAATTCTTTAGAAAATCTTTTCTTTTTTCTGCGCGGAATATTCAGTTTCTGGTATATAATCATGTATAAGGGGGAGAAGGAAAGCAATGGAGAAAAAATACAGCATTTTGATCGTAGAAGATGATAAAGAGATCCGCGACGGCATAGAAATCTACCTGCGCAATCAGGGCTATGAAGTATATAAAGCCGCCAACGGCCTAGAGGGCCTTCGCATCGTGGAGCAGACTGAGATCCACCTTGCCGTTCTGGACATCATGATGCCCGTCATGGACGGCGTGACCATGCTGATGAAGCTCAGGAACCAGGGCTATGAATTCCCCGTGCTGATGCTTTCCGCAAAGTCCGAGGAAGTGGACAAGGTCATTGGCCTGAACATGGGCGCAGACGATTACGTGACAAAGCCCTTCACGCCGCTTGAGCTCCTTGCGAGGATCAGTTCCCACCTTCGCCGCTACGAGAAATACCTGCAGGCGACCGGCGAGGACGTGCCGAAAGAGAGCGAGACGATCTTCCGCCTCGGAGGACTCGAACTCAACGAAGAAACCGTGCAGCTGACGGTGGACGGAGAACCCGTGAAGCTTACGCCCATGGAATTTCGCATCGTACAGCTCCTCATCAAAAACCCCGGCAGAGTGTTCTCCGCCGATGAGATCTACGAACGCGTTTGGAACGAAAAGGCGGTCAACACCGACACGATCATGGTGCACGTGCGAAACATCCGTGAAAAGATCGAAGTGGACCCGAAAAATCCCAGGTACTTAAAGGTTGTCTGGGGCGTTGGATATAAGATGGAGAGGCAGTAAGAAGTGAAACGATTCTTGAATTGGAAAACTGCATGCATGGGGCTTGTGACGAGCCTCGTCATGACCGCCGCTTTGGTCGTGGCATATACGATCTACTGCAATTATCTTTCGCTGCAGGTGGTCGACACCGCGGTGGAGGTCGAAACCACCTCGGACGAAGGTGAGGAAGTGCCCGCGATCACCGTGACAAATGAAGCAAATGAAATGCAGGTGGAAATCGACGCCACGCCCTCGAGGGACCTCTTAAAGAGCATATTTGGCTATCATTTCGTCCTCTACAAAGAGCTTTGCAATAATCAGCGCGTCCGCGAGGGAAGTGAGCCAATCCTCCGTTATCGTGACCTTCTTTATGACAGCGAGCTTCCGGAGATTGAATTTCCCCGCGCCTTTAACGATGATGAGCGTGCTCAGATCCAGTCAGACTATGAAAACTTCGTGGACAGTGAAAGACAAGTTGTCGAATCTCGCCTTTCCGAGCTGGACGTGCGGTTTGCCGAATTTAATGGCCACTATGATTATTGGATCTGCGATCAAAACCGACCGGATATTGTGCTGACCAATGCCGCGCAGCGAGAGATCAGCGAGATCCCGCTTGAGGAGTATGCCTTCCTTTTCCAGATCGATTATGACGAACACGGCGTTCCCACGATCTCGGATCGCTGCCTTGTCTCCGGCAACACTGAGACCTTCCGCAAGAACATCAACAGCGTGCTCCATGAAAGCATGGAGACCATCCTTCGCGGCAATTACGGCAGGAACTTCAGCTATGCCTTCCTGGAGCAACCCGTGGAAAAGGCCCTGCTCATTAAAAACCCGGAAAACTGCAGCATTATCATCGGCCTTACTTGGACGAAGTATAATAACAACTTGAACATTTTCTACCACAATGATGAAAGGGCCACTCTGAAGGCGAGCTTCTCGACCCTGGCCGTCTTTGTGTTTGTGGGCGTTGTCCTTGGCATCGGTGCACTTTGCGGCGCACTTTGGCTCAATCCCGGCAAGGAAGAAAAACGTGCGACCAGGATCCTGGCAAGGGCTCCTTTTGAGCTTGTAGGCGCACTTGTTATGCTACTTTTGGCGGGCGTCTACACGCTTCCCGACTGGATGACCCAGCTTTATCTCGGGGAGCGGATCGACCGCGTTTCGGCCTATCTTTTCGCCTACTTCCTTTGCCTGATCGCATGGTACGTGGGCGGCTGCCTTGGAGAAATGCGGATCCGCGGCGTCTGGGGATACCTTAAGAAACGCTGCTTGTTGATCCTGCTTCTTACCGTCCTGATCCGCCATTGCAGAAAGGTGGTAAAGGAATATCATGAATTAAACCTTGGCATGAACCTTCGCTGGAAGATCCTGCGCCTCGTGATCTTCAATGCGCTGATCGTCACCGTGTTCTGCTGCGTATGGTTCCTAGGCATCATCGGCGTGATCATATACTCCATCTTGCTTTATTTCCTTGTCATGCAGTACGTGACGGTGGTGAAAAAAGACTATGAAAAGCTCCAGCGCATGACCATGGAAATGTCCGAAGGGAACCTGAAATATGAGCCCGAAGGCAATCTTGGTCTTTTCGAGCCCGTCAAAGAGGATCTGGTGCTGATCCGTAACGGCTTTGACAAGGCCGTGCAGGAAGAGGTCAAGAGCCACAAGATGCGTACGGAGCTGATCACCAACGTATCCCACGACTTAAAGACGCCGCTGACCGCGATCATCACCTATGTCAACCTCCTCAAGGAAAAGAACCTGACGGAGGAGCAGCGCGCGCAGTATGTGGACACCCTGGACAAGAAGTCCCTGCGCCTTCGCCGCCTGATCGAGGACCTGTTCGAAGTCAGCAAAGCCAATTCCGGCAACGTCCAGTTGAACGTTACGGACTGTGATCTCGGCAATCTCATCAAGCAATGCTATTACGAAGTCGAGGATCAGCTCAAGGAAAAAGGGCTTGTAACCCGCCTTTCCATGCCGGAAGGCAAGGTCATCCTAAAGCTTGACGGCGAGAAGACCTATCGCATTTATGAAAACATCCTGAACAACATCGTGAAATATGCCATGAGTGGAACGCGGGTCTACCTTAGCATGACGGAGGATGAGACCAGCGTCACCGTCACCATCAAGAACATCACCGAGGCGGAGCTTTACGTGCCTGCCTCAGAACTGTCAGAGCGTTTTGTCCGCGGCGATGCTTCTCGCGGCAGCATCGAAGGCAGCGGCCTCGGCCTTGCCATCGTCCGTAGCTTCACGGAGCTTCAAGGCGGCAAGTTCGAGATCGACGTCGACGGCGACCTCTTCAAAGTAACCACCATCTGGCGGAAGAACATATAAGCCAAAGGGAACTGCACACATCACAGTTCCCTTTTTTATTGGGATTTTCCGAGCATTACATGTCGATTTAATCTGTTCTTAAAGATTGTTAAACACTTCTTAAAGACTACGATCCCAATTTCCTGATATAATTATGGAAGGAGGAAATGGCGGCATGTCAGGTTCAAAGAGAAGAATCATATATGGTCTGCTCCTTGTGGCATTATTGCTGCTTGCGGGCTGTCGGAGAAAAGGCGAAGAGGCGCAGACAGAGGCTTTGCCTTGGGGTATTTCCGCGAGGGAGGCGACGCAATTTGAATTTGTGGATGACGTGGAGCTCGAATGGAAGGACAACTCGCTCGACGAACTGCAGGCCGTCATAAACTGTCCGCTGGAAGAGGTTAAGGCAGACGGTGAACAGGTCGGCGGGCGCAAGACCTATGTGGTAGGTGAAGGCGGTGCCGTCAGGTTCAAAAACCATCTCGTCGGTTCATACAAAAAGGACTGGAGTGGCGTGAGCGGCGTCACGGCGTCAGGAGAAGCGTTTTCCGAAAGGATAACGGTTGATCCGGATTATGTGGGAATGCAGCTGGATTTTTTTGGCACGATTTCCGGGAAAGCCGGTTATGTGGCCACCAGAAACGAATATGACGAGGAATACAACATCATTGGCCGGTGGTTTTACGAGCTGAACGAAAGCTTTGAAAAGGAGAATGCGTTTTACGTAAAGCTCCCTTTCGGAGGAGATGTTTTGGCCGTCATGGGGGACAAAGATGGAAACATTCATCTGACTTTTTTTGAGTCAGCCGACTGTTATAAGTACTTCATTCTTTCGCCTGAAGGAGAAACGCTTTTTGAAACTTCGGGGAATTTTCGTGAAGGGCTGCGGGCGTTTGGTGACGGTCGCGTGACCGTATGTGAGATTGTGACGGAAGGCGGCAGAATGACGGGAAAGCTCCTCGAGGCGGATCCAGAGAACGGCACGGTCACTGAACTTGGAAAGCTAAGTGCTCAAAAGATTTATGACGAAACAAAAGGCAGGGAAATAAGAAGCTTTTCACTTACTCCCGTGAGCGAAAAACTTCTTGCCTGGTGCGGAAGCGAAGGCTTGTATTTTTGCAACGTGAACGGCGGGGAAACAAGGATGGCGTACCGATGGGCAAGTCACGGCATTACCGTGCAGGGCGTTGCTGACCTTTATGCAAAAGAGGACGGGACGGTCGCCGTCATTTACCAAGACGAGTCCGGAATGAATTACCTTTTGCTGAAGCCGACCACGGAGAAGACGGATATCAAAACAATCACCCTTGCGACGGTGCCTTTTCACAAGGAGGATTATGTACGCGCCGCAGCGTTGTTCAATAAAAAATACCCCGCATACAACATAGAGGTTCGGGATGATTATGATGCAACAAGCCTTCTCGTTCAGCTTGGGGCGGGATCAGGTCCGGTTCTTGTGGACACCGTCCTCACGGGCTTTGAAGAGCTTGAAAGGCTTTGGCAACCGATGGATGGATTCCTTGAAAAGTCAGGGCTTGCTGAGGAACTTATTCCGCAGGCAACGGAATTCGGAAGGATCGGCGAAAGAACCTACGGCATTGTGACAAGCTTTTTTATCAGGGCGCTGATCGTGTCGGATCCGGCCGTGAAGGACTGGGATTACGAGGGCTTTTTAAATGCCGCGGAAGGCACCCAGAGTGCGGTATTTACGGCAACCTGGTTTGACACTCCTTCGGATGAACGGGCATATTTCTTTGATGTCCTTGGGAATGGACTTTACGACAATGCATATTTTGACCTGGAAAAAGGGACTTCCGTTCTGGGAACGAAGGACTTTGACCGTGTGTTACGGATCGCGGAAAAGGCAAGGGCGTGTCCCCGCACGGAAGACAATGAAGAGCCGGAAGGCATCAGGGCACTGTGCGAACTGCTGACCGTGACCGGAGCGGAGGGGCTCGTGCGGCTCCGCGCCAGAAGGGAAGCCGGCGAAAATGTTATGGGATATCCGACGAAGGACGGGGCAAGGTATCTGCTTTCCGCGCAGAATCCGATTACCGTCCGCTGTACCGCCACGGACGAGGAAAAGAAGATTGCATACACTTTTTTGAAGATTCTTTTGTCAAAGGAGAGCGTGGCCCTCTCCGTCAAGGGAAACACCTATTCGCAGTACAGCGTGAGAAAGGACGCTCTGGAGGAGCAGTTTGACCATTATGAACGCGTGGCGGGGGCGAATGCTGAGCTTGGCGCAGCTGAGCCTTTGCCGAAGCTTGACAGGGAGAAGGACGCGCTGTTTTATGCGGAGCTTCTTCAGAATTCCGTGGTTCAGAAAAGTTTCCCCCCGGGTCTTCAGGATGCATATGACGAGGAACTGAATGACTATCTGAAGGGAAACATTGATGCCGAGGCGTTTAGCGAGCACCTAAAGAGCAGAACATGGCTGTATCTGCAAGAACAAAGCGATTGATCGTAGCGGGTTTATATTTTTTTAATTTGCTTTTCTCACCCGAACGTGATATCTTATGTTCAAAGCAAGTTTTCCATGAATTTCTGTTCATCTGATTCAATTCTAATTTCAGAAAATCCTTGCTTTCCACATTTTGCACAACAAAAGGATTTTCGGGAGGGATTGAAACGGACGGACCGTCTTTTCCTGAGAATCCGGTTGAATATTTCAGGAAAAGGAGTAGATAATGGGGAGATTTGATGAGGCGACCTACGGCTATTTTTCCAGGCCGGAGTATTTCGCGGACCTGATCAACGCCGGATGCTTTGGCGGAAAGCGAGTGGTGGATCCGGGGGAACTGGAGGAAATGCCCGCAAGGACGCAGGAAAGGACTGACGAAGGGGACGCAAGGAGCCTGTACAGGGACGTGCGCATGAAGCTTCACAGGGGGACCAGTTTTGTTCTATTGGCGGTGGAGAACCAGTCGGAGGTTGACTGGGAGATGCCGCTCAGGATCCTGCGGTACAATGCGGCGGACTATCAGAGGCAGCTTGAGGAGATCCACGAGGACAAAAGAAGGCGGCGCGAGGAAAAAGGGCTGAGGCGCAACCGGCTGAAGGAGAAATTGGGGAAAGGCGACAGGCTCCGGCCGATCTACGTCGTGTGCTTCTATCACGGAACGGGAGAATGGACGGGTCCGTCTTCCCTGTCGGACCTGATGGACTTCGGGGAGGACGCGGAGGACTGGAAAGGTTGTTTTGCCGACTATCCGATCACCGTGATCAACGCTGAGGATAGGCGGCTAGCGGGGAACTGCAGAACGCAGCTCCGCCAGCTCCTGGAGGTGATGGGGGCACGCAGGGACAAAAAGAGGCTGTACGGACTGCTTGCAAGTGACGAGTACGGGAACCTGGATCAGGCGACGGCACGGATCATCGCCGTCATGGCGAACGTTCCGGAATTTCTGGAACGTGAGGAAGAATATAAAAACGCGGAGGGAGGATATAACATGTGTCAGGCAATGGATGAACTCAGAGCGGATTTTAAGGAAGAAGGAAGAGCAGAAGGAAGAGAACAAACCATGCTGGGGGACCTTAAGAATCTTATGACTTCGATGAAATGGTCTTTGGAGCAGGCAATGAACGCACTCATGATCCCTGAGGAGAGCAGGGGAAAGATAAAACTTTTGATGCATGAACGCCAGTAATTCCTAAAAAAACAATCACATGGAATCTCCGTCTAGGTTGCGTATTTTGCGGTTATGAATGCTTTTACGTTCATAACGGTTGGTTTGATGATTGATTACTAACATGGGGCAAAGAAAGGAAGGGATGGGGCTTAGTTAGCTCCATCCCATGGTTAAAATGAAAAAGACTTTCTGGATTCTATTGCTGATGGTGCTGCTTTTGGCTGGCTGCACAAAAGAGAATAAGAGTGAAAACCCCTATCCGCATAATAACGTGAAGACGGCAGATGACGCGCCGACATATGAGAGAAAGGTCGTCACTTACCCATTGGCTAAGGATGCCAATCCTTATGCGATCAAATGCGGCGAAAATGGTTTTTTTTATTATGTCTTAGGAGCAAATGACGAGGGAGAGAACGCGTACCACTTTTTTTTTCAGCCCTTTGACGGCACTCCATATGTTTCCTTTGGGTCGGTGGATCAACGGTACGTCAGGGATTTTGCGGGAAGTACCGTTGGAGGTAAAACGCAACTCTTCGTTTTGTGCATGGGAGAATGCGCCGAAATCCTCGAATTTGACGGAGCTGACAAGCCAGTAAGGGAGATGCCGATTGATAATGAATTCAATGATCTGGAAAGCTTTCCCAAATTGCTGATCATGCAGGACGGTGGATATGTTATCGGCATGTCCGACAGGGCGTACTTTTTGGATGAGGAAGGACGGACCACGGAAAGCACTCAGCTTAACGGAACGGTAAGCTCACTCTTTGCGTCTGATGCCGGGGAAATCTTTGCCATCACCGAAAAAAACAAAAACGGAAAGGTTCAGCGACTGCTTGAGAGAGTCCAGGAGGGAAAGAAGCGATCCGAGACCGTGCGGGAGCTGGCGGAAGATGCATACGGCGTATATGCCTTTGAAGACGGTTTTTCGTCGGTTTATTCGAACTGCATGACATTTTTTACCGTTGGGAAAACAGAGGAAGAAGCAGTTATTGATTTTGACAGACAGAGCATCGTGGCATCCCAGATTCAGGGTGTTTTTGGAAACATGAAAGAAATAAGGTTGTTTTCCTTGGATGTGAGCAGCTCTGAACGGAAGGCGCGGATGTTTACACTTTTTCCAATTGAGGAGAAAAAAGAGACAAACAAGACGGAAAAGAAGGAAAAACAGGAAAAATATGCGGCGGACGGAAGGAGGATTGTTCGCGTGGCGATTCCGGACGGATGCCCGTTCCAAGTGGAATATCACGCAAAGAAGTATAGTCAGGAAAGTGAAAAGGCTCTAATTCAGGTGGAGCGTTTCAAGGGCACCCTAGAGGACTATCTGGGAAAAGGCAATCGGCCTGACGTGATCATGTTCACGGATCACACTGAGCTTGACGCTTACGTGCAAAAGGGCGTGCTCGTCGACATGCTTCCCATGTTCGAGGCGTGGGACAGCTCCGAACTGGAGGAGATGATTCCGAAGGCGCGAGAGCTTCTCGGGAATGGGAGCGAGGATGTCATGTATGCCATGGCAAACAGGTTTCAGCTGCTCCTTCGAACCAGCAACGGAGAGGAACTGAATGCCTACGGGAAATGCAACGCGGTGGATTATCTGAAATGGTACGGCGATTTCATGACCGACATGGAGTATGGCGGAATGGGAACGCTGGAGAATGTTTTATATGCATATGTGCCGCATTATTACGAGGAAGATCCGGTAAATGTATGCTTTATTTCCCCGGGATTTATGGACCTTATGAAAGCTTATAAGACGCTTTTGGAGGAACATGGCGGTCCGGTTTCCATTTCTTACGGAAGCAATTCGCAAAAGGAAATCGCAAAGGGCCCCAGGTGGCAGTCCACCTATCGCCGGTATGAGCTTACGGAGCCTGGAATATCCATGGAGGGATTGCCCTGGGCGGATGGCAGTAGCCGCGTTTACATAAGGCTGTGCGATCCCCTGGCCATCCTTAGCACTTCGGAATGTCCCCAAGACGCCTTCAATTTTATCGCTTATTATACTTCGTTAAGATTGCCGCTAATGAAGGGGGAGCCCGAGGGGGATTTTGGAAAGGGCGGCAATACGGAGGCGCTGTTTTCCGTCTGGGGAAAATACCTGAGAGAAGAGATTTATGAGTCAGAGCGCTCTTATGGGTATTACGAGGACCATACGGAAGCGTTCTTTACGGAGGAGCAAAGCGAGCACCTAAAACAGCTGATTTGCGATGCCGTGCCAGACACGAAGACACAAAGGGACATTTACGAGATGCTCCTTGAGGAGATGGATGCTTACTTGAAGGGCGGCAAGACTTTGGAAAGCGCATGCGAGGTATTGCAAAACAGGGCGGAATTATATTTGAAAGAACAATAGACATCAAACGGAAACAACCACCTCCGCAAGAGGTGGTTGTTTTTTATGGAAGCAGATTTTATAATGATTTTGTAACTTGGTAAATGAACGTGAGGAATCAAAATGATCAGTTTGTTGAGTGCCAAAGAAAATGCGGGGCGAGACGTTACGGAGCAGCCAACCTTGTTTCGGGACCTTTATCTGGATCAGATCATGGAACGCGTGACGGAGGATTGGGGACCTGAGGTCCGAACTCTTTTTTATGCATTACCGAAGAGTCAGGCAGAGGAGACATACCGCCGGGCAATCTATGGAGACATAAAAAAGGATGAAATCTATGATGCCCTGATGGAATTTGAAATGAGCATGCGCATATGGAAGCAATACGGACAGCACAGGGAGAGGTCCTTGGAGGAACTTCAAAAGCAGGTATGGCATTTACGGGAGGCGCAGGCTTACGTGACCTCCTTAGAATGCCTAAAGGAGAAGCTTGAGAAGGCAAAGCCGTCCTCGCAAGGGTTAAAGGCGCTGTTGGAATGGATTGTCGGTTGGACCGACCGAAAGGAGTATCGGGACTTTCGCGCGGAGGTTTTATCCCTTTGGCAGGAGCTTTCGGGTTTTCGAGTTATGTTAACCTATGAAAGGGAGCGTTTTACCATTGCGGAGGGAAAGGGCACGGGAAAGTATGACCAGTTTCTTTCCGATTGCTTTCCTACGCATGAGAAGGTTTTTAAGAGTCCTTTCCTTGGCTCCGAGGATTTTTCCAATTTGGAGGAGGAGCTCGTCAGACTTTTTCGGAAAAAGCACAAGGACTTTTTTGAACGACTGGGACACTTTGATCAACGAAAATTCAATTGTGTTCCGGAGGAACATAAGCGCCTTTTGACGGAGGCGGGTTATTATCTATCTTATGCAAAGTTCCAAAGGAAGATGGAGGAAGAAGGCTTCCTATTTTGTGCTCCAAAAGTATCAGACTGTCTTTCGGCAAAGGGGGTTTATGACCTGGCCCTTGCCTTGACGAATCTGGAAAAGAGACAGACGGTCATTTCCAATGACGCATACCTTGCACCGGACGAGAGTTTCTTTGTTCTCACTGGGCCAAATCAGGGCGGTAAGACGACCTATGCCAGGAGCCTTGGACAGCTGGTCTATTTTACTAAGATGGGATTGGACGTGCCTGCGGAATTTGCGGAGGTTCCCTATTATCAGAATCTTTGGACACATTTTTCCGTGGAGGAAAGCGTGGAAACCGGACGAGGAAAGCTCCTGGATGAGCTGGTTCGCTTAAAGCCCATGATGCAAAAGGGCCAGACAAACTGCTTTGTCGTGATCAATGAGCTTTTTACCACGGCGGCGAATTATGATGCAAACGTGATGGGAAAGCGCGTGCTAGAATATTTCATCGGAGAGCATTGCAAGGGAATCTACGTCACGCACCTCGCCGATCTTTCGAAGGCGTGTGAGGGCGTTGTCAGCCTGCGCGCGGGCGTGGACGCGAATCTGGTGCAGACCTATCAGATCGAGCGCAGCGAGGCAAAGGAACTTGCAGGGGCAAATCGACAGGTCGAGAAATACCGCCTGACCTATGAGCAACTGAAGGAGAGGTTCGCATGAACGTAGGCTTATTATATGACTATAAAGAATGGACGCCCGTGAAACCATACTTTGACTGGGGAAGCATGACCGCAGACCTCGGACTGGATACCTTGTTTTGGGCTGCGAGGCAGGACAGCGTCCTACAGGGAAGCAGGGTGGTATGTTCGGAGCATGAGGACTCCTATGTTGGCTTTGCGATGAAGCGCGTGATGTGCATTCCCTTAAAAACGCAGGAGGAAGTGCAATACCGTCAGGAGGTCCTAAAGGACTGCCTGGCGCACGAGGAATTTGTTGGAAAGTTGTATCGTCTAGCAAGTAAAGTGCTGGAGGACTGGGACAGGCTGGGCAGGAAACGGAATAATACGGGCATCCGCGATACCAAAGCTGAGTTGATCACGGACCTGCAGGTATTTCGACTGCTGGTCTCGGGCATGGAACAGGTGAAGGAGCTTCTTTCAAAAGATGGTAAGGAAATGCATTCTCGCGGCTTCCGCGAGCTGTTTGACAGAGTCGGGAAAGAGTTTTCGGATGATGTCCAGATTCGATTGGAAAAAATATTGATGGATCTTTCGTTCTATGTGGACGTCACGATTCATCAGCCCAAACGGAACGTGTTTTATTCCTACAGCCCCAGGATTCAGATGGAGTGTGGTCTTGAGGACGGTCTTAAGATTGGGAGCCTTAAGCTTGAGAGCATGGAGACGATAGAAAAACCCTACAGCAATCCATATGGTGTCAAGGCTAAGCTGCAGGGACAGGTCAACAGTCTCACTCCCGGTGTTATTGCGCTATACAAGGATCAGGCCATGCGCGAGGATGCCGAACAGCTGGAATACGAGGCGGTAAACTATGTCTATTCCTGTTGCAGTAGCATTGTTGCTTCCTTTGGACGCTTTTTTGATCAGCTTCGCTTTCAAACGGCATTTTATTTGGGTGCCATCAACATCAAATATCAAATGCAACGGTATAAGACAGAATGGTGCTTCCCGGAAGTGGGAGGGCAGGAGAGTCTTAGCTTTACGGATCTCAAGGAAGTTGTCATGACCATGAAGCAAAAGGGCAACACGATTGGAAATGATGGGAAGTTGGACGGCGAGGCCATGGTTATCGTAACGGGAGCAAATCAGGGCGGAAAATCCACATTTCTACGCAGCATCGGCATCGCGCAGGTCATGATGCAGTGCGGCCTCATGGTTCCGGCAAAGCGTTATCGTAGCGGCCTTTTTCCGAATTTCTTTACGCATTTTACGAGGCGTGAGGACAGTGCCATGAACAGCGGAAGACTCGACGAGGAGCTTCGAAGGATGGACCAGATCGTCAGCAATCTCGGCGAGGATTCACTGCTTCTTTTGAATGAATCCTTTGCGTCCACGACGGAAAAGGAAGGCTCTGCGATTGCATATGATATTATTAAAGCGTTGAAGGAGGAAGGTGTCAGGATCATTACGGTTACTCACCTGTTATCCTTCGCACAGCGTGTTTATGAGGAAAAACAATCTGGCGTCGCATTTTTAAGCGCACAGCGTCTTTCTGACGGTACCAGAACTTACAAGATTCTGCCTCACGCACCGGAGATGACGAGCTTTGGACTTGAGCTATATGATGAAATACTGTCGTCGGACAAATAGTTTGTAGCTTTTTCCTGCGGATGATCTGGAGTTTCCGGAATGAAGGGAAACATTGACGCCGAGGCGTTTAGCGAGCACCTAAAGAGCAGAACATGGCTGTATCTGCAAGAACAAAGCGATTGATCGTAGCGGGTTTATATTTTTTTAATTTGCTTTTCTCACCCGAACGTGATATCTTATGCTCAAAGCAGATTTTCTTTGTGGCAAAACGCCAGTCTATCTTTCTGAATCCAATCTATTTTCAGAAAATCCATGCTTTACAATTCACACTTCACAACGCGAGATTTTCTGAAACGGACGAGATGCGGACGGCGTGCGCTTCCTGTTTGTGTTTGTTTCCTTTTGGAAGTTTCGCGATAGTGGCAAAACAATCCAAGGAACAAGGAGGAACACGAATGGAAGACGAGAAGGGAGTGAACGGGATGTGCAAGGCATTGGAGGATATGAGACGAGAGGTTGCGGAAGAGACGGCTGAGCAGATGAGAGTAGATCATGCGATAAAGTTGATCAAAAACGGAAAGCTTTCATTTGATGAGATTGCTGAGGCGGTTGATTTCCCGCTCGATAAAGTGAAGGAAATTGCGGACGAATTGTTTCTGACGGTTTGATGCTAAAGACGCTGGATAATGTGCCAGTGGGGACGGTTCTTTTTTGTGCCAGTGGGGACGGTTCTTTTTGACTCATTTTGCGTGACCTTCGTCACATCCCTCCCTTCGGTCGGGATCATGGAATGTTGCGCATTCCAAGCCCTGTGTGCCAGTGGCGAACGTTCCGGAATTTCTGGAACGTGAGGAAGAATATAAAAACGCGGAGGGAGGATATAACATGTGTCAGGCAATGGATGAACTCAGAGCGGATTTTAGGGAAGAAGGAAGAGCAGAAGGAAGGGCAGAAGGAAGGGCAGAAGGAAGGGCAGAAGGAAGGGCAGAAGGAAGGGATCAGGCGTTAATGACGGCCGTTCGTAACCTTATGACCTCGATGAAGCTGTCAATGGAGCAGGCGATGAACGCACTCATGATCCCTGAGGAGAGCAGGGGAAAGATAAAACTTTTGATGCATGAACGCCAGTAGAGAAAAAGAATAATTTAATATTTCATGGAATGTGTCCCTTTTTTCCCTCCTGAATTGTTTTAAATAGTAAAACAAGGAAAGGAGGGAATTTTTATGCGCGGATAATTGATGAAACATAGTATTTCGAGAATAGACGATTTTAATCGTCAAAAACTGGAGGAACAGATTTGGTTAAGATGTCAAAAGAAAGG